>TARA_R110000868_G_scaffold22624_4_pt1 | contig 19737 bp, 25 predicted proteins | sample TARA_R110000868 | Tara Oceans TARA_R110000868 (sample SAMEA4397489) | marine metagenome | biome: Polar Biome; feature: [SRF] surface water layer (ENVO:00010504); material: water (ENVO:00002006), including particulate matter (ENVO:01000060) such as... | depth 5 m | reverse complement strand
AAAATATACAAGCCATTAAAACGTCTTCAAAAAATATTTCAGCAGTTTGTGGTCTAGCTATATATTCTAAAAAGAAATGATTTGGTGGTACATCTTCCATACTAAATTTAGTTAAACCATGTAAAGCTCCATTAGAACCTCTGCCATCAACTGTACCAGATATATCATAACTATCACAACCAAAAGCTCCACAGTGTTCGTTACCCGGATACTTATTACCGTTCTTTAGTATTACACGGTTTTGTAAGCTTAGAGGTGGAACCCAAGAAATTCTAAAATTACCATCTTTATTTGGTATAAATATAACTTTAGAGTCTCTTACTCCATTCTCCCATTGAAAACTACCAATAGTTACAGATGATAAATTATTAAGGTCTTCGTTGCTATCTATTTGTTCGTATATTTTAGCTAAATTAAATAAAGACTGTTTTGTTTCGTCTCTAAAAGCGTGTTTCTCTGTTCTTGGAAACTGACGATAATATTCATTTAAACCATCTTGATCATTCTTTAATCCTTCTACCTCATTATCCCAATGCTCTATAACACCTACTGTTATTTTATTACCACTTGGGTCTACGCAATCTTTCTGCGGGTTGTCGAATACAGGTAATCCGTAAGAATCAATGAATCCCTCGTAGTTCCATTCCATAGGTATGAACAAACTATATAGTCCTGAGCTAGTCTGACCATTGCGGTTTCTACTTGTAACGTCTGAAGCATTATAAAGTTTTTTAAAGTTCGCACCACCCTTATCTAAAGCGTTTGATGTTGAACCCATCATACATTTTCCAACGATCCTACTACCAAGTCTTAGACATGTTTTTGTAACTCGCCAGTTGTTTAGTATATTATCTGGTCTTTCCCACTTTCCACTCTCATCGTGTACTAGTAGTTTTAATTTTTCTCCATCATAGGAGTTGTCACCAGTATTCTTCCAGTCTATAGTAGTATCAAGACCTGCAAGTTCCTCATCTGTTTTTCCTTCGTTTAATTTCTTTCTAGTAAGCCTAGACGCTGGTATTCTATAAGCTAATTCGGTTTTTGGCCTATCCATACCATCTTGAATTGGCTTGAAAAAGAAAGGGTAGTTAATTGATATGGGTACGACTTTATCAGTGAACATCTTTTTTGCATCAGCACCTGATTTGGATAAAATACCGAACCTTGAATCTGTTGATATTGTGGCCATATTAACTGTTTCCCCGGATGCCATGAATGAAAATCCAGAACGTCTATTTTTGAGGTATGACATTCCGTAGCATCTAATATCTGCTTTACAAGCTTCCCAGAAGATAAAGAATAATCTATTTGATTCCCTATAATCTGCTGACCCAATATCAATCTTGGACCACTGCAAGTACATGTAATGAGTGCCAGTGATATAAGTTGGATTGCCATTATTAAAAAACCAAAAACCTTGTTCCCTTCTCTCAAATTCTTTGTCAATATACCCATACCATTCTTCTTTGAAATCAATAGAGTGCTTGTCCCATTCGAATACGTTTTTAATACTAGATAGTTTTTTAGGATATTCTAGCTTAGTCCACACTTGTTCTTTTTTATCATCAGAACATTTGTAAACTTCTTTAGATTCTAATGGTAGAGCAATTTTTAGATTTTGAATTTCTATAATTTCACCTATAGTACCGTCTTTGCTTATTATAACAATATCAAAATCAGCATTATAACCATACTCCCATTTTTTATACTTATTATTTCTATTAAGTATAACAGGTTTTATGTGGTCATTTATAGTTTTGACTAAAGTTTGCTTATACATTCTTAGATCTACCTTCAGCGAAACCTTTGAATTGTTTCTCTTGTTTAATGTCTCTTGGCTTCTCCTGTAATAATTTTTCCTCTTCCTCTATGCGATTAAGTATTTCAAAAGCGTCAAATATAGCTAGCTTTTTAGTAGCGGCAGCATTTTTAAGTCTATCAGCTGAGATGTCTTCTCCTGAGTCAACAATCTTTTCCTGCGCCACTTTTATTAATTCCTCAACTGCTTTTTGCCCAGCTCGGATTATATTTAACTTCGTCTCCTTGTTTGTCATATTTGATTACAATATCATTTGATTTCATACAATACAATCTTTCGTTATCTATAAAAAATTCAAACTCACCGAATGGTGTGTAACCAACTAGATCACCAGGATTGATTTCTATAGCTTCTAATGAGCTATTACCATATTTTAGTATTCCTATAAGCTTTTTTTCTTTATCTGCTGTTAGATCATCACTATCAATTATAGGATTTACAAAGCATCTATCTCCAAAAGCTTTCCATTCACTATCTCGTTTATATAAATAAACTTGATCTATAGAACAGAAAAATTTATCATCAGTAAATTTAGATCTACTATCTTTTTGATTACCTCTCATATCGTAGAATCTTCTAAAAACATTGTGATGTATTATTACGGTATCACCTTTTTTAATTTTAGTTTCAAAAGCTCTAGGTACTTCTAGTACCACAGCTCTGTTACTAACTGATTTAAACGATTCGATACTACTATTAGTTATTAAAGTTTTATCACCTACTTTAATTTCATTATCGTATCTTTTATTGACAGGTTCAACAATAAAGTCAAATAAACTCTGCATTAGTATGTAAGATCATATTCAACGGATACCGCCATGTTGGAATTAAACTTCTTCCATGGCATTACCTCGTTACTTTTCTTAATATAAACGTTATAAGAATTATCAGATTCTTCGTGTAGTATGTGAGATATTTCATGACCTCCATAAACCGATTGACCTACAGCGTAATGCATTGCATCTGTTTTGTAGTCAGAACCTATACTTATTTTTCTTATTATTGAAGACACGTTATTACTCTATTACTTCTGCTACTTCTACTTCTTCCTTAATCTCTTCAAAGCTACCATCATGTAAATTAATACTGATTGCTCCGTATTTCTCCTCTAAGACTTTTTTGTTATCTTCTACTTGTTTGTTCAATTCTTGGATATGACCAATTAACCCATACTTCTGAGCTTCTAACACACCTACTTGAGATAGTGCTTGATTCATTTTTCCTTGGTTCTCTTGAACTAACTTTAACTCTTCTGCTGTAATCTTGTTTTCCATTTGATTTAATTTAATTGTTTTTAATGTAAATTTTACTATTATTATTTATTATCACTTGATCGTTTTGATTTTTCCCATGTTCTACCCACAAAATAAGCACCGTACACTGTTATTAATAAAGATTGGAATATAGGTGTGTATTGTTCTGCTACCTTAAAACCTCCAATATTACCGTCGAAAAAAGCTAATATAGTAAAGACAACAGTTAAGTATATTAAAACTAAAGGTCTAATGTTTTTAGATAACCAACTATCGCTAACCATGTCAGCTTTCCAGCGATCTGTAACTTGAGCCTGTGCGTCACTATCAGCTTTCTCTAATATCTCTTGTATTAATCTCTGAGCCTCTAGCTTTTCTTCCTCGGTAGTCGTAAGCTTGTCAATAACATCACCAACACTTTTGATAACGCCACCTGTAAGCCATTGGAATATTTTATTCAATTGATTTTGATTTAGTAGGGTTTATTGTTCTCTTTTTGCTTCTCTAGCAGCTACTCTGTCATACCTTTCTCTAAGCCTGTGTGCTTTCCTTTTATTCCCGCTAGCTAGCGCCGCTTCACCTTTAGCTCTAATTTTTTGAGATCTAGTTTGATCTACCTCGTTTTTTGGTTGTAACTTGGTTTGTAAAGTTACAGACTTTTTTTCAACATTAGATACAGCTTTCACTTCTGCTGTTTTAATTGTGTCTACAGCTCTAACCTTAGCTCTAGGTTTTTCAACTGCTTTTGTTGTGTCATCCTGAGCCCAACCGCGAGCCGTATATTCGTCCATTCTTGATTGACTACCGATTTTGTAATCTTTCATACTACCAGTAGCTTTACCTCCTGGTTTTACGTAACTTCTTATATTAAAGACCATCTTATTTATTTTTAGTAGGGTTTATTATTCTTTTTTAAAGCTATCATTCTTCTATTAGCAACACTTCCTTTAGGAAATTCGTTTGGAAGCTTAGATATTTCACTCTTTGTCATTGTTTTTGCTTTTTCGAAAATATCTCTTCTATTGTCGTTAACAGCAACTTTCTTAACTAATGTACCTTGCTTCACTAAGTCATCTAGTAATTTTTTGTTAGGTTTTTTCTTCTCTGAGTTTTCGTGTTTTTTAGTCTCACTATTTTCATCGCCTTTACCTTTACCAGGCCCGAATTTTTGCATATATGCCATAGTTATTTATTTTTTATTATATTTACCATTTTACTTTATCTGCCCAGTAAGCAGCAGAACTTTTACCTTTAGCAATATTCTTACCATGCCTAGCTTTAAAAGATTTTCTTTTTGCTTTCATTTCGTCAGATTCGCCAGCTTTAGGTTTACCAGCTGTACTAGCTCCAGCTTCTCCAAATCTAATTATTTTCTCAATACCATTATAACAAGCTTTAACTACATGAGACTTCCCTCCACTAGACTGAGCCTTTGGCTTGTTACAAGGCATTTCTTTCTTATTTATCACCTTTTATAAGTTTATTTTTCCTGTTCTTGTTCTTGTTCTTGTTCTTGTTCTTGCTTATTCTTATTATTGCTTAAACGAACCCATCTATTTACTGTATATCCTATAGACACCAATAATAGTAATATTTTCAACCCCATTTCAAGATCTGAAAAGGTTGTAACGCTTAAAGTTATAGTATTTAAGCTGTACAGTTTTATGTCACTCATGTTAAGCACTTTCTATTTCTTTGCTACTTGAGTAATTGGACCAGCTTTATGGGTTGGTTCAATAAACTTCAATTTCATACCAGTAATTCCAGAGCTAGATCCTTTACCGTGAGGTCTACCATCTTGGCTTAAGGGACCATCCCATACGGTGTTTTCTCCTGTGATTTGTTTTTTGATGTCCATGTTGTTTAATTTATGTTATTAATATGTTTGATTAATGAAGTTAGGATCAACAGAGTTTGCTTTTTGTTGTACGTCACCAAAAATACCATTTGCCAAAGCTTGGTCTTTATAGTTGAATACAGGTCTTGCAGAGCCAAGTTCATTGCTTGGTACTGGTGGAACCTGAGCTTGTTGCTGAACAGGTAGAGCTTGCTGTACTGGCATCCCAGTCAATGGGTCTACTGGTAAAGGTTGTAGTTGATCTATCATAATTATCTGTTTTTATCTTTATTTACATTATTTATAGAAGTAATCAAAACTTTATCTGTATAGTTCTGACCTTTCATTATTTTATTTCTTCTAGTGCTAGTTGGTATATCTTCCTCACCAAGAATAATCCTGTACATTCTAAGGATTAGTTGCTTGCACTGGAAAGATACTTTATATATATTGTATTTTTGGGTTGTTCTATTTCTTTCTCTCCAAACTTCAATCCAACCTTCTTTCAATAACCTATTCCATCTTCTATTGTCCCAACTGTAAGAGTATGAGCCAGTCAAGAAGTCTTGCTTTGAAAACAAGTCCATACAGTCTAAATATATTAAAAGTTCTAAATCAGCATCGTTTAAATTATTATTCTTACATGCCCATTTACGTACTATTCTATAATGTTTAAATAAATTAAGATCTTTTATGTCACCAGCGGTTAGTCTCATAAAACAACAACAACATCACCCATTTTTATAATATGGAAAGATTCTTTGTTTATTTCAATTTTATGCCCGGCATGCCTATCAAAATATATAACATCATTTTCTTTAATACCAACAACATCGCCACCTAAGGATATCACTTTCCCTTCTACGTATCTAATATCTTCTCTGTGAGATTCAGCTAAGAAAAGCCCACCTTTTGTAGAGGTGGTACCTTCTTTTAGCTTCTCTATAATTATGTTACTACCTATTGCTTTCATTATGTAACTCTTAAATTATTAATTACACAATCGGTTGATAATATCGTTGTAGCTACTGACACCGCATTTTGCAAAGCGCATTTAGTAACTAGTAATGGATCTATAATACCAGATTTAACCATATTAACAGTTTTACCTGTGATAACATTAAGGCCTTTCCCTTTACTGTTAGGTATTTTTATGTCTGTTATACCAGCATTTTCTAATATTGTCTTAAAAGGTGCTCTAATCGCATCCAGTAACACTTGTTCTCCTATGTTCATAGCTTTAAGATACATTGAAGCATTTAATAAAGCAATTCCACCACCAGGTACAATACCTTCTTTGATAGCTGCTTTAGTTGCGCAAATAGCATCTTCCACTCTGTCGTTCTTTTCTTGTAACTCAATTTCAGAATTAGCACCAACTTTAACAATAGCTATTTTAGCTGATAACCTAGCTAATCTTTTTTCTAGCTTAATAACTTTGAATGATTGCTTCTCAATTAATAACTGTTCTTTTAAATCAGCTATAATGCTTAAAACTTCCTTCGTTGGTTCACCTACTTTTAATATAGTTTCTTCGTGAGTTGTTATGCTTCTTAAACAAGAACCTAGATGCTCAACTTGGATTAAATCCATATCGTCACCAAGATCTTCATTTATAATAGTAGCACCTGTTAATAAAGCAAGATCGTCTAATATTTCTTTCTTACTAATACCAAATGTAGGTGCATCAATAACATTAACTTTAATGTTACCTTTATTTTTGTTCATTGCTAGAGCTGATAAAACACCTTGATCTAAATCACCTATAATAAGTAGAGGCTTGTGGTTTTTTATTACATACTCTAACACTGACTGAATTTGTCTAATTGTTTCAACTGGTGACTCAATTAATAAAACCAATGGTTTTTCCAACTCAGCTGATTTATCCTGTTGATTAGTAATGAAATGAGAGTTTTTTAATCCCTTGTCGTATTGAATACCATCTACAACTTCTATCTCTGTAATCCCAGACGAAGATGTCTCCATCATAACTATTCCTGTGTTGTCAACCGCTCTAAATGCATCGGCTATTAACTTACCTAGTTCTGGATCGTTGTTTGTAGAGATAGTAGCTATTTGGTCTATCATATCACCTTTGACACTGATAGAATTTTGTTTTAAATATTTAACTACTTTTTCTGTAGCTGAATTAATACCATCTTTTAATTCTCTTGAGTTTGTTTTGTTTGACACTTTATAAGCTTCTTTCAGTATAGCGTGAGCTAATACAGTAGCTGTGGTTGTTCCGTCTCCTGCTTCTCTAACAGTTTTTCTAGCTGCTTCTTTTAAAAGTGTAGCCCCCATATTTTCTACAGGATCTAGTAATACTATTGAATCAGCTACGGTTACGCCATCTTTAGTGATAACTGGTCTACCTGACCCATCTTCTAACATTACACATTTGCCACTAGCACCTAAAGTGGAGCTAACAGCTAGTGTAAGTTTTTCTATTCCTTTAAATACATTAGCTCTGGCCTGTTCACCGAAGTTAAGGTTTTTTACTATCTTATCTGACATATTAAATTAAATTTGATTTGAATAATTACTTAAAAGTCTTTACAACTTTAGGGCCATCAATAAATTCTACTTTTTTAGAGTAATGCTTAATAGCATTGTCAATAGCTGTTTCCGCTTCATGTATTGATTCTCTTCTAGTGACATCTCTCCATAAATCTTTCTGATGTACATCTTGATACTCTGTTTGGTAGAATCCGTTTATTAATTGAACAATACGCCAATTTTTCTTATTAGAAATGTGTTTCCAAAGGTTAATTAAATCCTCTGTTGGTTGTGAACTGGTGGACCAAGAATTGGTCTGGTAAAATAATGTCATTTTGGTTTGGGTTTATGTTAATTTAGGTATGTCCGCTCCAGGACTAGGTATGGTTTGTATTATTACATGTTTTATTCTTAAATTACCTTTTTATTCCATTGGAGGAACAGGATCTGGCGCTGGAGCCCAAGGCAAAGGCGCATTATCTGTTTTTGGTGTTATTTGATTATTAATCTGTTTAGCAATAACTTCATTAGGATGTTCCCATGAAGGATACTCAGCAACAACCCAAGAGATAACCTCAGCTTCTGTTAAATCCTCTAAAGGTACAAATCCATCAGGACTTGGAATTCCCATAGGAATTGATCCGTTAAACACCCCTTCAAACCCTGAGTCAGAATCTAACCCAATGTAATTGAATTTAACAATAGTTATTACATCTGTTAAACCGTCTAAAGACGGAGCCATTTCCATAGCTGTAATTTTCCAATCGTAAGTAATCATAATTTCTGTTTTTATTTATTTATTTTATTAACCATTTGTGAAGGACAGGAAAATATAATGCTCCGCCTTTGTTTAAATTTGTATTATAGAATTTAGAAACAAGTTCCTGATATTGCTCTTCTGTCATTTCGGCTTCTTCCCAGATTGTATCTATAATAATTAAATCATATTTCTCATCTGTTGTATGTGTAAATATATCTCCTTTTATAATATTTATAATAGGGTTTAAATGACCTGAAGAAACATTATAGTCAATAACCTCTTGACTAATTTCTACAACGTCTATCTTACTACATTTATTAACCTCTGATAATTCGTGAGGTATTAATCCAAACCCTAGTCCAGCAATTAATACTGAATCATATACAAAATCCTTAAATGAATCCTTGTAAAAACCAGTACAAGAATCACATTTACCTAAAAAGATAGAGGCATATGTTTCTCTGTTATCTAACCACAACCCATTAGAAAATTTCATAAAGGTAACTCCTTCTGAGTCTTTATAAACATTAAATTCGCTCCCTGAATAATCTTTTAAGTCTGTATCTATTATTTTCATATTATTTTATTTAAAATTAACACAGGTAGTAAGCAGTTACAACACCTGAAGAGTCTACTACAATTCTAGATCCTACATATCCTCCTGAATAGAAAGTTTGACCGTAGGTTCCCGCGGCATACGTTGTTGTACCTGTTGAATTACTATATACTGTGTCGCCTACAGCCGCTATAGTATTAGAGCCTCCATCGTGGTAAGCAACATTATTAGCTGTGCCATCACAAGCAAGAGTACTTTTTGGTGTATTCACGGTTAAATGGAATGTAGTTAATGTTACAGCTCCGTAGTTTCTAAAATTCAATAAAGAGTTTTTACTCCCAGAATAATTTGAATCGAATTTGCCAGCCACCGCGTCAGCAAAACAATCTACTAAATCATCAGTAGTAGGATTAACTTCTGTAACAACATTTTGTAAAGTAAAAGTATTAGTATCTGGTACTGCCATTATAATCCTGCTTTTTCTAACCTTGCCTCTAATTCAGCAATCTTAGATATTAATAAATCAATATATTTTACAGACTTGAATCCTTCGTTATCTGTGTTTACAAATTCAGGATGTTTTATCTCTAATTCTTGAGCTATGACACCCACTCTGTATTCTCCTTCATCGCTTTTCATCTCGAAAGACTTCCATCTTATATCTATATTATCACACGATAAATCCTTTATTTTGGTTTTCTTTCTTTCATCAGAAGATAATATGAAGTTTGTTGCTGTCATTGTACCTACGGCAATAAGAGAAGATGAACTGAAAGCAAGCCAAGCCGTACCCATTACTCCGGCAGATCCAGGCGTTGCAGTTCCAAACCAATATGCGTTTGCTCCAAGCCCTAGAGCTCCTGTTGTTCCAGTAATTCCGAATCCTGCCCCTACAACACCTGATCTAGTTAATCCATAATAGCTATAGTTTGAAGCATTAGCTGGTTCGGTAACAGCAATTGTCCCATAAGGGTCAGCACCTGCTCCATTACCATTAACACTAATAGAAGCGGGCTTAACTGTAACTGCAGTCACTACATTCAAGTTAGAAGTACTCGCTGGATCTAAGTAGTAACCTGTGTTATTTGAATCGTAGAATATTGGTGCTCTAAAGCTTGCTGATGCTTGTGCAATACCATCTCCACCAACCCAAAACTGTGAAGCAGCCTGTGTTGCTGTTCCAAAATGCAATCCTATATAATCAGGACCTTGAAAATAACTTAGACCATAACCATCAGCATTACCAAAACTCCAAATTCTATTCCTTCCTGACGTATATACTCTATTTTGAAATCCTCCAGAAGTTCCTGCTCCTGAAGAAACTATACCATTACTTGAAAGAGAAAGTGAAGTACTCGCTGGGTCTAAGTAGTAACCTGTGTTGTTATACTCGTAGAAAATAGAAGCATGATGGGCTCCTGTACTCGTGATATTTCCACTAGGTGTAACTTCTGTTCCACTTCCATTAGCAGGAGCGTTACCTATGTAAACAGTTCCATACAACCAACTAGTTACATTTGGTGTGGTAATACCGTTAGGAAACCATGCGCTATCGCCTGTACCCCACGCGTTACCAGTTGATATATATCCTCTAGCATCAACAGTATTCAAATAGCTAGTTGACGCCGGGTCGACGTAATACCCTGTGTTGTTATTATCATAAAATAACGGAGCTCTCATACTAGCTCCTGCGTAACTTACAAAATCAGTGGTCCAGTCACCGTTATCACTACAGAATGATCCCCAGCTGCTCGATGATGTTAAAAAACCAATACGGTTACTATTACAGTGTATCGTTCTAGCTCCTTCGTCAGTATCAACCATATAGATATTAGAAGATGTTCCACTACCAACAGTAAGATTACCAGATATAGTCTTTGCTCCGCTAGTTAGGTTGGTAGCGGTTGTAGCGTTACCGCTTAGTGCTCCTGAGAAAGTTGGTGCAGTTACAGTTGATGTAAAACCACCTGTTCCTTTCACATGAAGTTTATAACCTGGGTCAGAGGTACTAAAATTACCAATTCCAACATTGTTCGATTGAACAACTAACCCATCTGTTGGTCTAGCTATATCAGCAGGCTCTCCGTCGTATCCAGTGGCTAAGAAAATCATTGAGTTGGTGTTTTTCCCCCAAATCCTTAGTTCAGCATCTCCGTCATCATGCTGACGGATACCGTATTTCCAAGTTGGTTCACTACCAAAAACAATAGAGCCCTCATAAGCTCCACCGTGCATGTTTAGTTGGCCCGTGAGTGTTCCACCGGCTAGTGGTAAATAAGAACCTAACGAGGCAGCCGAAGCGTAATAAGAACCTTGCTGTCCATCTAGTAAATCAGCGTCTAGCCCAGAGCCAGCGCCATCTGTCATACTTGTCCAAACCTCTCTCCAGCCCGGATTATAACTAGCTCCTTGATCATTATATATAAAAACACCTCCAGCTGATCCTCCTGTATTTGGAGCAATAGCTAAAGTAGTTACGTTGCCTCTCGTTGTATCGCTTGAGTTATCAGTCCAAGTTAACCAAGAACTTCCTGCAGTTTCAGTAAAATTACCAGCATCTGTTAAGTTATAATTTCCAGCATAATTCCAAGAAGTTTTAAATACAGACGAATATGAATCAAAACCACCATCACCTTCAATCTCAGCCATTACTTGAGCTGTTGTAATATTAGGGTCAGTTCCGTTTGTAAAAGCAGGGGCGCCTAGCGATATAATGTCATTATAAGGAGTATATGTTCCTCCAGCGACATTAAGAGTAACTGTCCCTGAAGTGCCGCCTCCTGTTAAACCTGTACCGGCAGTAACGCCTGTGATATCCCCTACATTTGTAGTATAACCCGCCCCGTTTGTTATTGCATTATTATTTAAAGAAATATTAGCAGAGCCATTAAATGATACACCAGCTATTGTTCTAGCTGTTTGTAAAGTTGTAGCTGTTGTAGCGTTGCCGCTTAAAGCTCCTGAGAAAGTTGGTGCTGTTACAGTACCTGTCGCGCTTAAAGCCCCTATAACACTTGTAATCCCAACAGCTGGGTCTATTAGTAAATTACTTTCATCATGTTGTATTGTACCCAGAGGGGTTCCAGCTGAATTTGTAAAGGTTATAAAAGGTGCAGACCCACGAACCGTTAAGAAACCACCTGCTTGAACTGCTCCCCCGAAAATTCCACTAGAAGCGAAATCAATAGCCCCTAACCCACTTAATGTAGCAATTGTTCCTCCATTATATTGCCATCTATAAGCTGTCGTGGAGCTCGTTGCTCCAGATATATTAAATCGTAAACCTGAACCACCATTTGTTGCATTAGTTGTAAATACTGGACCAGCATCTGTTAAATTTAATCCCGTTGCCGTTACACTAGAAGCGAAGGTGGCTGATTGGTCGGAGTTAAGACGTAAGGCTTCTGTATTGTTAGTACCTGCGCTTGTACCTGCCGACCTAAAAACCATTGAATTAGTTGAGCCTGTTACTCCTGCTTCAACTTCATAAGATATAGATGCTTTAACCCCTGCTCCTGCTCCTGAACCATCAGCCGAATAAAAATCAATTGCTCCATATTTATCCCCAGCTGACCAAGATGAATCATTAGTTGTACTTCCTAAAGTTATTATTGAAGTGTTTTTAACACCTTCTAAATTTAACTTACTATCAGGAATAGTCGTCCCGATCCCGACTCTATTGTTTACTACGTCTGTATACAGTACGCCACTGTCTACGTTAATTGCGTTTAAAAATTTAATTGCCATGTAGTGATTTTATATTATTATTACTACCCTATCTTCTGAACTAGTATAGTTATTGCTGTTGATTCCGTTGCTGCTATTGTTGCTACAGAAGTTGTAGCTGTTCTAGATATATCACATATCACAGTGTTACCTGAGCTGTCTATTGTCTGAACCATAGTGTTTATACCAAAATTATGAGTAACTGTTCCTGATAACGCACCTATTGCAATTGTACCAGTAGCTGTATTAGAAGCATTTGTATTTGTATTTGTAACTGTAGCTGTGCCGTTTGAATAAGCTACTGATATTCCAGTACCACTAGAAACTATCACCGCACCTTTTTGAGAAGCTGTTGAGTTTACAACATCTAAAGTAGCTGTACCATTTGTGTATGGAGCGGTTATAGTATTACTTGCTCCAGGAACTACATTCCCGATACCAATAGTAGCAGCCGATGCTAAATCAATATTATTTTGAACAGTTGTCCAATCAGCTAAAGTAGTTGGTGTGTTTACATTTGCTATAATCATATCTCCAACACGAACTTGTTCACTGTAAAATGAACCATCAGTTGTAACTGTCCAAGTAAAACCAACTTTAATAGTTATAGTTGGTGTTGCATCTAGATTTGGAGTATTAGTAGCTGCGTTATACCCACCTTGATATATTAATTGACCAACGTTGCTCGAGTCAACATAGCTTTTTACAGCTGCTGTAGTAGGCCAAGTTGTGTCATTATCATTATTACCTATACCTTCGCTTTCGGTTATAACAGCCGAAGTATTTATCATAGCGAAATCAACAGCTCCAGCAGATATAGTTGTTACAACAGTATTGGTACCTGATCCAGTTACATCACCTGTTAGTGTTAAACTAGAATCTACTACAGCCCAAGTATTATCACCTCTTAAGAAATTAGTTGCATTAGGCGTACCAGAAGCGGATAACGATGCTGTTAATACAGGATCAGCTAAAGTACCTGTATCCACTAGACTTATAAAAGTACTATTCCCAATACCTACGCTTTCCACGTAGCCAGAACCAGTTACGAAGTCGTAAACTTGGTCACCGGTAACTAAGTTTAAAGAACCAGTTGTTACAGCAGCAGTATTAGCCGCAACAGTAGGATCCGTTGCTGTACCACCAATAGTTATAGTATTAGCGTTTCCAGAAGTAACAGATGTAACTGTACCTCCTGTAGAAGCAACTAGCTCTACCCAGGCAGTACCATTATAGTATCGAGCCGTATTATTACCACTGTTGTAGTATATCTGAGCCGCTTCAGCAGCTGGTGCCGTACCGGTTATATGTAGCTTAGCGTTCTGTAGTTCGTTGTCGCTAAGGTCAATGTTATTTAAAAAAGGTATCGCCATAATTTAGTTTATATAAGCCTTACCAGATTCGGCTGAGGCAAAAGTTATTGTTAAGTTATTTTCATCTATAAATGTTACATCTCCATATCCTTGCTGTCCAGTGGATAATACCATAGTGCATGAAGGAAATTTGTTTAAGTTATGTTGCACTGTCCATATTGAAGCTGCAACAGCTTGATTGAATACATAATTCTTGTCTGTCTCTTTTCCAAATGTAAAATTAACGATGTCATAATAATTATTTATAAACATGTTACCATTACCCGCTAAAAAAGCTAATTGAAGCGTGTAGAAATTACTATTAACAGAGTCTACGATATAAGAAACTATTTTGTAATGTCCAAAAGCTTCTTTATCTGTTTGACTCATCATTAAAATCTCTTGATTTACAAGAAAATCTAAATACGCAATAACTACTTGACCAGACAAGTCTACTCTTGAGATTTTAAACTCTGTTATTGCTGAGAAGAGTGTACCATCCCCTCCTCCGGCTGTAAAAGCCATTGTTCCTGCACCATTTTTAGGTATACTAATAAATCTATAATTAACCTGCCCAGCTATAGAAACTTTACCTTTTGTGTTAAGGTAGTTAGCTACAGATTCAGCTGTATACTGCTTAGTCTGTCTATTATACGAGTCAGTACCTATCCAAGCATCTTTATCTTGAATGTCTATGTCTTTTGGATAAGAGTTAATTATCGCCATATTTATATTCCTGCTTTTTCTAATCTTGCCTCTAATTCAGCAATTTTAGCGATTAATAAATCTATGTACGCTACTGACTTCATTCCTTGGTCATCTGTTCTTACAAATTCAGGATGCTCAACTTCTAATTCTTGAGCTATAACTCCATAACGTTTTTCACTATCTCCTTTTAAGTTAAATGTTTTCCAATTAGCTTTGATAGATTCTTTTTCTACTGAAGCAATATTCTCTTTTAACCTTTCGTCTGAACTTAAAATAAAGTTTGTTGCTGTTACAGTTGAAGCGAATACTCCTGCTCCAGCGCTATTGATTGTAAATTTGTCTACTCCATTTGTTTGGAATCTGTAATTTGCTGTTGAAAATCCAATATTAAAATATATTGAATCAGAACTTGCAGTATATTTAATACTTCCATAAGCACCAAGTTTTAATAACTTTGAATCTGATAATGATACATAATCTCCAACACTTACACTAGAAGCGAAGGTGGCTGCTCCTGTTGTATCACTAACTTTTAAAGCTATTGTTTCCGTTCCATTCCTTGAACCAATTAACCTAAACTCTCCTGTACTTGCAGACTCTCGACCTAAATCCCAATAACTTGTTTGAGAAGCAGTACCCATTAATCTTAGTTGACCTAAACCATTATCAGCACCTTGAACAGTTAAAGGTCTTATTGGACTAGTCGTCCCGATACCTACGTTGCCTCCGTTGAAGTATGAATTTGCATTAGATGCTATAAATACTTTAGTTGTATCATTAGCTAACCTAACATATATTCTACCATCAGCGGTTGTGTCACCACCAACCAACATATCTCTCTGTGTTCTTATATTACCATTGACATCTAAAGGATAAGCAGGACTAGTAGTCCCGATACCTACGTTGCCGCTACTATTAATATATAACGCGTCACCTCCTGCTACATTTAAAGCTATTGCATTTAATGAAGACAACCTATGCCCTACATTATTAGTTCCGTTTGCTACAAACCCAGAAAACTTCAAGTGCCTATCAGTAGTTGAGCCACTTCCCATACTTGCATACTCTGAATTAGCAGTAGATTCTAAAACTGTTAATTTAGCGATTGAAGTATTTGTGCCAGCAGTTAAATTCCCACTAAACAACCCATCAGTTGCACTTACACTAGAAGCGAAGGTGGCTGCACCTCCAAATGTTGACTCTTTATTAATTGCTACAACTTGAGTGTCTTGATGAACTCTAATAGCTTCCTCATAAACACCAGTATCATATGAATATAATACAAAATCTGAACCATCGCCAGAAGGTCTTTGTCCTAGCTCCCATTTCACTACTCCTGCTGTTTTCCATTCAATAGTGGTTTTGTTAGTTGCAGTAGTTTCATTAAGCACTAAAGATGCTCCATAAACATTTGAATTTATTGTTACATTATTTACTGCTGTTACACTAGAAGCGAATGTTGCAGCTCCCGTTACATCTAAAGAGGTTGTAACTTGTACAAAACCTGTTCCACTTGGTACAAGTCTTATATTTTGATTAGTTCCATTAGCGTTTAAATATAAACCACCATTAGATGAGTTTGCTTGTATTTGACCTGCTAGTGCAGTATTATTTCCCCATATATTTACATTTCCTTTCGCTGTAACATCTCCTTCTACTGTTAAAGCACCTGTTAAAGTTCCACCAGCTAGTGGTAAGTAAGAACCTCCAGTTGCAGGCGCATAATATCCATCTGTTACTGCTGTTCTAAATTGTGTAGGTGTAGTCGGTCTAATATAGTTATTAGATACAGTATCAACTTGTGTCATTATAAGACCAACAGTTGCATTTGTTGAATCATATTCACTTCTAAATAAACGAGCCTGTAAATCTCCACTAGCATCTCTTGCAGCAATTGTACTTGCAGTTGATAAATCTGTTGCAGTTACATTTAGCGTTATCGTTTCATTTGCAGCTTGATTCAATGTGAATGCCGCACCTCCTGTTAAATAAGTTCCTGAAGCAATTGTAATTGTTGCATCATTTGCTTCAACTATATTGTCTATTTCAGTCTGTAAAGCAGCGTCTGCCGATGCTCTTGTACTAGCTTCTGTATTTATATTTGACTGTAACGTAGCATCTGCTGATGCTCTTGTTGAAGCCTCTGCCGTGATGTTTGTTTGTAGCGTTGTATCATTAGTTGCTCTAGTAGATGCCTCACTATTTATGTTATTTTGTAGTGTTGTATCTGCACTTGTTCTATTTGAAATCTCAGTATTTAAGTCAGAAATTAAAGGATAAAATCCGCTATAATCTGATTCATTTGCAACTACATTACCAAGCCTTCCGAAAACAGTTGTTACTGCATCCGAGTTATCTACTTTTTCCCAGATAGTACCATTCGAAACAACCCAATCTCCAATAGCATAATCTACTGTTGAATAAACACCTGCAACCGAAGTTACATAATAGTTACCTTTTACAGTTGAAGCACTAGGTAATGTTGGAGTGTTTGTATTTGCATTCCAAGTCCCTTTATATTCTAATTGACCTAAAATTGAATCAGGTAAATTTGCTAAAGGTATTTTTGCACCACTATCTAAAGGAGCGTATCCATTCGCTTGGTCTTTTTCACTTAGGTTTTGCTTTGAGGTTTGTAGATTTGTAATATCTGTATCATTAGAAGTAATCTGACTTTGTAAAGCAGTATCTGCATTTGTTCTATTAGTCGTCTCAGTAGATAAATTACTAGTTAAAACAGAATCAGCGGAACTTCTAGTTGAAGCCTCGCTATCTATATTAGTTTGCAATGTGCTATCTCCTGAAATTCTACTAGCTGTTTCTGTATCTAAGTTTCCTTGAAGAGCTAAATCCGCATTAATTCTTGCAGTTTGTTCAGTCGTTATGTTTGCTTGAAGTGTATTGTCGTTCGCTAATCTTGTCGCTGCTTCAGCATCAATGTTTGATTGAAGTGTGTTATCTGCATTAGTTCTTGCTGTGGCTTCATTATCAATATTTTGCTGTAAAAAACTATCAGCAGATATTCTAGAAGCAGTTTCAGTATCAATATTAGATTGCAAAGCTGTATCAGCGTTAGTTCTGTTTGTTACCTCATTAGATAAGTTAGTAGTAAGTGTGTTATCTGCAGAAATACGTGACGCTGTTTCTGTATCAATGTTAGACTGCAATGTATTATCAGCCGCTATCCTATCAGCAATTTCTGTTGAAATAGAGGTTGCGTTAATTACAATATTATTTGTATTATCTACAATAGCTGCTGCTTGATCTGTTGTTATAGTTACTATATCACCGGCTTTAGCAGTTGTCGATGTTGTACCAATAACTAATCCTTCCGGTAATGTTGCCCATGTACCATCTTGCTTTAGAAATTGACCTACGCTCCCGCCTAAAAGATTTAAACCTAAAGTTCCAGTACTTGTAACTGGGCTATTTGTAACTTGAAAAGCCGCTACATCAGTAGATAAGCCAACACTTGTAACTGAACCCTGCGCTAAATCAATAGAACCACCTAATGATACAGAAGTACCATTAATTGTAATTATATTAGATGCAAGCTTAGCAGTTGGTATACCTCCATCAGTTAAACTTAAAAAAAGTGTACCGCTAGACGTTATTGGTGAACCAATTACATAGATACCATCAAACCCAGTTGCCGCAACAGAACTAACAGATCCACCACCTCCACCCGTAGAAGGTACTAAGTCAATAATCTCCTGTACGGTTGCTGATTTAGTTGGATTACCAACAGCTGGATCCGCTGCATTTGCATCATACGTTTCCGAGAATAATATAAGGTCCCCTAGTTTTGGTAACTTTCGTGGGTAACTTGATATATCTGCCATGTATTATTTTTTAGATTGTTTCTTTTCAGCCTTAGTACCGTCTTTTTTGTCTTTTGCTTGTGTGCCACCTCTATTGTAAGATGTCGATGTGAATCTACCTGAGTTATGATCATAATCCTTACCTTTTAACCAATTTTCCCCATGGCTTTTCACAGCTTCTCTCCTTTTCATCTGGCTATCAGCTCTCTTGTTTTTCCTGTCCGTCGTATTCGCAGCCGCTAAATCACGAATTGCTTTATCCTTTGCTCCCTGAGCACTTAGTTTCTGCTTCCCCATTTGTTATTGTTTGTATAAGGTATATACTCACACGATTCACTAAGATTTTACACATGTATCAATACTTTAACTCCTGTAACGTAATAGAAAAGCATGACAATAGCCCCTTACTATATATACTATAAGGCTAATGTCACAGTTTTAAAAAAGTTGTTAGAAATATAGGATTATAGGGCTACGCTCTATCTCCCTGAGTATCAGCCAGTTACGAAACGCGTTTCAATTCACCGGGCCCCCTATCGTTTTTTTACAATATTCGTATATATTTCGGCTTTTTCTCGTATATCCCCCTGTATTTCAGACTTTTTCTATACAACTATTTTTTTTTTTTTACAAAAAGAATACGACCTCGTTAAGATAATATATATGTAACAACGAAGTTACAGAAATTAAATTAAATATTATGAGTACATTACAATCGAAAAGATTTGTCGTTAGACAATCGTTAATAGGGAAAAATCAGATCATCGAGGTAACATTCAAGAATGGTATAATTGCGAAGTACAATCACGACGATGTCTATGAAGTTATGAAAGAAAAATTAAACAGTATGGACTGTTGGACTAAGTATAAGTCTTATACTTCATCTGCAAGTATGCCAGTAGTAACAAGATCTTTACTCTTAACTGAGTAAGATCTTTTTTTTTTACAAAAAGAATACGGAATGATCAAGATAATATATATGAATCTAAATACTAATAATATGATAACTAATTACCAAATCAAAGTAACAACAAAGAATAAGCAAGTGTTCACAATGGACTTCACTACAGAGTTTGATCTATCTGATGATCTATCAAGAGAATATGACGATGAGATCGAAGACTCTCTAACTATAATGTTCGAAGAGATCAATAAAAAAGATGAGGTTTGTGACTACTATGATATTGTGATCAAGTAACCTCCCAAAACCTAACAGTATTCTTTAGATCTTTTTTTTTCAAAAAGAATACGACAAGCGTAAGATAATATGTCTGTAGCCTGGTGCTTATTTAAGCAATCGGAAGAGTATACTCCGCCTTACTCGAGCTTTTTTAATAAATTAATCTACTTTAAAAAGTGTGACAATAGCCCATTACTATTTATATATTAACTACCTAATGTCACAG
>TARA_R110000868_G_scaffold91039_8_pt1 | contig 19738 bp, 26 predicted proteins | sample TARA_R110000868 | Tara Oceans TARA_R110000868 (sample SAMEA4397489) | marine metagenome | biome: Polar Biome; feature: [SRF] surface water layer (ENVO:00010504); material: water (ENVO:00002006), including particulate matter (ENVO:01000060) such as... | depth 5 m | reverse complement strand
CCTCGACCTGTCGTTCCGTCGCGCTCAGTCCCGCCAATTCGAAGAGTTGCAAAAGATCGTCGCGATTGATGTCGAGCGTATCGCCAAAACGTGCCAGCGCTACATCAATGTCGTTCGGCCTTACCCCGCTTCTGCTGAGTGGCGCAGAATCCTGCGTGCCGTGGGCGCTTTCAGTCAGCTTCGCCCGATGCGGATAGGTGTGCCCTGTCATGCGATGGAATGCCAGGCCAGCGAGGATCAGCAGCAGCGAGTTCAAGCCGACGGGGTAAAGCGCGAACATGAACGGGTGCGCGCTTCCGGCGGCCCCACCGAGCACGGCTGACAAGGCAACAGCGCCGCCCGGCGGATGCAGACAGCGCGCCAGTGACATGACCGCAATGGCAAGGCCGACACCAAGACCCGCTGCAACGGTAGCATTGGGGACCGCAAGGGCGACCGCTATGCCGACCACGGCCGACAGGACGTTCCCGCCCAAGATCGACCATGGCTGTGCTAGAGGGCTTGCCGGAACAGCGAAAAGCAGGACAGCGGATGCCCCCATTGGTGCCACGAGCAGAGGGTGCGCAGCGCCGGTACCGGCAAGAACGCCGCACAGCAGTCCCGTCGTCACAATGCCGATGATGGCACCTGCCACCGCAATAAGCCGCTCACGAGCGCCGGGGCCGGGCGGAGCCGCTACAAACGTGCTGTAGTAGCGGCTCCACACCAATCGCGGAGCAGTGTCCGGGCTCAGATCGGTAACTTTATCCATGTGCTCAGACAGGGGTTATTGCCCCAGACTGTCAATTGCCATCCACTTCTGCGTAGAGAACTTCTTCTTTGCCAATGAGGATGTCAGCAAGCGCCCAATAGGCCTCTCCCCATGCACCCAGCACCTCGTCGGTTGCAGCATCGCCCAAAACATCACGGATCGCGGGCAGCAGAGCATTGGCTACCAGTGGGTAGTGTTCTGCCTTTACGCCCGTTTCCACATGCCGAGCAGCCATGCGCATCACCGGCGCCGTCAAAGCCTCCAACTTGTCGATGTTCTGCGCATAAGCAAGGATAGCGCCAGCAAGACGGCGCGGTTGCTCTCCGCTTTCCTGTGCGGCTTGGTCGAACATGGCCTTCACGTCGGGGTCGATAAACAGCCGCTCGTACATGCGCGTCGTGATGGCAAGGCCGTGCTGCTGCAATGCAGGCGCGGTCGATTTTACGATGGCTTTTGTTTCAGCACTCAGTGGTTTGCGCACGGATAATCCTTTTGTTGTTGTGGGTGGAAAAAGCGGAGAGAGTAGATCGGGCAGCCAGGTGCCGCGTTGACGATTGCCCGGCGCGAACGCCCGGAACATGAACCAGTCGAACGCGTAGACACCGCCGCTGAAGACGACATCACCGGGCAACCTTGGCGACGACCAGGATCGTCCAAAGCGGTTTGATGCCGAATGTCGGTTTATAGCTTTCCATTGCACTGCCCCTTAAGTTCAGAAAAGGCCGTGACTGCCGCCAACTGCGCCGAGAATCGCAACTACGCCCAAGAGCGTCAGCACCTGATGCAATCGCATCATCCGAGCGAAATCAGCTTCGGGAGTGGCCGATTGGGTCATGCGGTGGTGCAACACCAAGGGCTCCAGCACGAACAGCATCAGCGCGAACACGGCCCACAACGCCACCATCAGATGCATCCACCAGAAGCGTATCTCGGCAAAACGGCTCCACATATCCGCGCGGTAGATCAGCCACAGCCCGCTCGCACCGGCCAGCATGACCCAAATGCGCGCCTGCCATGCAAAACGTCCCTCGATCTGATGAAACCGTACAAGGCGGTCTGTGGGACGTTCGCTTGCCCGCAGCGCAGGCATGATAACCCAAGTGACAAATCCGACGCCGCCGATCCAGAACAGCACAGCGATCACATGGATAGCGCGCGCCAGGGCAAGGTCATCCATTGATCGGTCCTTCGCTCGGATCAGGGCGTTCGCGCCAGAACTCAACCTGCATGCGCATCACCCCGACTGGCACGACATAATGCGTCGCCTGTGGTGGGATGATCGCGGGAGTATCAGGCGTGACACGGTGTTCCGTATGCGGTTCGGTGAAGATCAGCCGGACTTCGCCTTCCAGAACGCGCAGCAGCCCCCACGTCCCAGTCTTGGTGCGATGATCGTTGCGCAGCGCATCGGGCAGGTTCTGCTCGTCGAAGATGGGGGATTTGGCATAAGGCGTCGACATCAGGCAGCCGCCTTGGCGGAAATTGCGGCGAGACCACCGCGCTCGATCTGAATGCCGGTCAGCAGGCTTTCGCCGATTCGCTGCGCCGCGTCGCGAAACCGGTCCGCAACTTGCTTGTTCGGCGCAATCTGAGTGAGTGTCGCATCCCATAAAGACTGCCAACGGGCAAAATGTGCTGCATCGAGCCCACCGACAGCCATATGCTTACGCATGGGATTGCCACTGAAACGACCCGATTCCAGCATGATCGAGGCCCAGAAATCCTTCATCCGCGCCAGATGATGCGGCCAGTCGCTGACCTTTGCACCAAATATCGGGCCGAGCATCTCATCGGCCCGAATGGCCTCGTAAAAATGCTCGACGAGATGTGAGATGAATGCCTCATTGATCCCTAAGGCCAATGCATCGGCCATCTTACGTGCGCGCGCCTGCGCGACATGATCTGATGCGTTCATCGCTACGACTCGTTTAAGATGCATTTCATATGCATTGTTTAGCCAGTTGGCGATTAAATGCAATATATGATATGCATCTTTTATGAGACTTTCGCTTCAAACCGATTATGCCTTGCGCACCCTCATGTTTCTGGCGGTGAAGGACGGCCATCATTCTATCGCAGACATTGCCAGCGCTTATGGCATTTCAAAGAACCACCTGATGAAGGTGGCACAACGGCTCACTGCTGAAGGCTTTGTCGAAAGCGTGCGGGGCCGAAGCGGCGGCCTCAAGCTGGCGCTCCCGCCTGCTGAATTGAATGTGGGCGTCATTGTCCGGACCATGGAAGATACCGGGGCGTTCGTTGAATGTTTCGACCCGGCAACCAACACTTGCGTTGTCACCCCAGTCTGCGGGTTACGGCATGTATTGACAGGCGCTTTGGAGTCATTTGCCCGGCATCTGGATCAATTCTCAATCGCCGATCTGATTCCCAAAAAAGAGAGGTTTGAGAGGCAGCTCGACGGGGGGGCACGCGGCAGTCATGATGCACGGCACCCCGGCACTCAGATTCTCAATCCGGCAGTTTTCCGGTAACGCGCCTTGGAGTTTGCATGACAGGGATTGGCGTGTTGATGAAGCTGAGGGTGATCTCCCTGGTCAGCTGATTGATGCGTCGGACTTCCCAAGTTCGACTTCATCCCGCAGCTTTGGTCCCGCCTCCATGCGCCGCGAGAGTGATTCCACAAATCCGTGCCACCTCTTCTTGCCCATCGCCTGCGCCGCCTTCATCGCGGCATCGGGCAGCGGCGGATTGCTGGTGAGCCAGAAGCGCACGAACAGGCCGATCGCTTCGTTCGTCAATTCCACATGCCATTCGAGCCGATCCAATTGCCGCGACAGACGATCGAGCCGCCTCGCCAGAGCGGCTTCCATCCGTTCATCCTGATCGGATTGCAGCAGGGACATCAACGCCGCTTCCACCACTTCGGTGCGCGAGACTCCGCGGGCATGCGCGCGTTCCTCCAGCAATTTGGCCAGTTCGATTTCGAGCCGGAAGGTTTGTTTGCTGTGGGGCTTCTTCCTCACAGGTCGATGCCGTCATCGGGGTCGAGCGATGCATTGCGGGCATTGCGGTTCATAGTGCGATCAGCTTCCCGTTTCGCCCTGGCTGCGTCATCCTCGGGCGCATCGCGATCAAGATCGAACTCGTTGACCGGTGGCTTGGGGGCGGGAACGACATCCTCATGTTCCCCCAGTTCGGGTTCTCGCCTGATCCCGGAGTTCGCCGTATCATTTTCGGATTCGACCCCATCTGCATCTGACGGCACATCCGGCTTTGGCTGAGCGGCTGACGGCTGTTCGGAGCATTTCACTTCTGCCTTGGCTGGTTTAGTCGGCTGCGGTGCCGCAATGGGTGCGAGCGCAGACCAGTCGTCCTTTGGCCGTTTTTTCGGGTGCAGCGGGTTGGGGACCGGCGCAGGCAGAAGGCGTGCGCGGAACCTCGGGTCGAGAAAGTATTTTGCTTTTTCCGCGCGGATCGGCGGCGTGCTGGCCACCAGCACTATCTCCTCGTGCTCAGAAAATTGCTGAACCTCGCCGGGCGTCAGCAATGGCCTTGGGGTCTCAGTACGCGAGACCATGATATGGCCGAGCCATGGCGAGAGCCGATGTCCGGCATAATTCTTCATCGCCCGCATCTGGGTGGCGGTGCCGAGCGCATTGGAAACGCGGCTGGCGGTATTGTCATCATTGGCCGCGAACGCGACGCGGACATGGCAATTGTCGAGAATGGCGTTGTTCGACCCGTAGGCTTTTTCAATCTGGTTAAGCGACTGCGCGATCAGGAATGCCTTGATCCCGTAGCCTGCAACAAAGGCCAAGGCGCTTTCGAAGAAATCGAGCCGCCCCAAAGCCGGGAATTCGTCGAGCATGAACATCACGCGCTGGCGGCGTCCTTTGGCTTTCAGCTCTTCGGTCAAGCGGCGCCCGATCTGATTGAGCATCAGGCGGACGAGCGGCTTGGTCCGGCTGATATCGGAAGGAGGAATGACCAGATAGAGCGACACAGGTGCCGCTGAATCGACAAGATCGGTGATGCGCCAGTCGGAGGCTCTGGTGACCTGCGCAATCACAGGGTCGCGGTAGAGGCCGAGGAACGACATGGCCGTCGACAGGACGCCAGACCGCTCATTTTCAGACTTGTTCAACAGTTCCTGTGCTGCGGCTGCTACAACGGGGTGGACACCGTCTTTACCCAGGTGCGGGGTCGTCTTCATTCGGTGCAGCGTGGTTTCGATCGAACGGCGCGGATCGGAAAGGAAGCCAGCGACCCCGGCCAGCGACTTGTCCTTCTCGGCATAGAGGACGTGCAGGATGGTGCCGACGAGCAGCGAATGGCTGGTCTTCTCCCAATGCGTGCGTTTTTCCAGTGACCCTTCGGGGTCGATCAAGATGTCGGCGATGTTCTGCGCGTCACGCACTTCCCAATCGCCCTTCCGGACTTCGAGCAGCGGGTTGTAGGGATTGGATGCGGGGTTGGTCGGATCGAACAGCAAGACGCGGCCATGCCGGGCGCGAAAGCCCGCCGTCAGATCCCAGTTCTCGCCCTTAATATCGTGGACGATGCAGCTGCCCGGCCAGGCGAGCAGCGACGGGATGACGAGACCCACGCCTTTGCCGGAACGGGTCGGCGCAAAGCAGAGAATATGTTCGGGGCCATTGTGCCGCAGATACCGGTTCTTGTGCGAACCGATCACCACCCCGTCCTGTTTCAGGAGGCCTGCCTTGCGGATTTCCTTGTCGGTCGCCCAGCGCGCGGAACCATAGGTCTCTGACTGCTTCTCCTCCCGCGCGCGCCACACCGACATGGCGATCGCAATGACTATGGCGGCCATGGCACCCGAGACCGCGATGAAAGCGCCGGTCTGGAAGATCTTTGGCGCATAGGCGTCGAACGCAAACCACCACCAGAAGAAGGCATAGGGCGGGTAGATTGGCCAAGGTCCCAGCCAGAACCAGGGCTGGCCGAGCTCAGGTTGGTACGCAAGGGCGTGGGCCGTCCATTGAGTGGCAGACCAGATGCCAAGCAATGTGACGCTGATGACGGCTATGACCTGACCCCAGAGAATGCGGGCGGCGTTCATTGAAAGTTACTCCTTATGAGGGGGTAAATGAGGGTCACAGGCTGATCCCGCGTCCGCGGCCCAAGGTCCAGTCGACAGAACCGCCCGGAGTCATGGTGCCGGTGATTTGTTGGCCGAGGTGCTGATCTAGCGCCGGCCGCCAGGGTACGAGCTGGAAGCCCAGCCCTTCGTCGATCATCGCGAAGCGGCCCGTCGAAAGCGTCACTCGCTCCCGGTAGATGCCGCTGACATAGTCGCCTGCGCCCGACGGTTTGTGCTCAAGTCCTGTGCGCGCGGCGATGGCCTGCGTGGCGGCCGTCAGTTCCTGATTCTTCAGCGTCCCGACGAGATCCTGAGCAAGGATGACCCGCTGGCCCTGCCGACGGGCAAGCCCCTGCGTTTCGAGATGGCTGGCGCGGGCATCGAGGGCATCGCGCACCTCGCGCCCGAAACCATTGCCCGTAGCCACGGGATCGCGGGCAACAAGTTGGCGATCAAGCCACGTCGCGCCAGGTGCTTTGATCTGTGCCTCGAGAGGTATGTCTGATCTTGTGGCGAGCGACAGCCGGTCATGCCCTTTGGCATCCTCCCATGAGCGCAGTTCGACGATCGATCCGGCTTTGGCATCGCCGGTCATCTCCATGTCCTTGAACCGCAGATGATGCGTGCGACCATCGACACCGTCGACGATGGCATAAGCGCTGCCCGTCAACTCGTCGTGGAGGCCACGTTCGACCAGGCGTCCGATGATCGGTTCGCTTGGAACGTCGTGATGCAGGGCCAATGCCGATACATCAAACCGCCCGCCGTCGCGGCCCATGGCATTGTGCATCGTCTTAATGATGTCGTTGCGCACCGAAAGATCGCGCAGTGTGGTTTCGGCACCGGGCTCCAGAGCCCACACCGCAGGCCCTTCGCGCGCCGCCAGCCCCAGCTGTTCCAGCTTGGCGGCGCGGCCCAACAGCAGCCGGCGCATTTCGGGATCGGCGTCGCCGCCTAGACGCAGATCGACAAGGCCTGCGGTATCCTGACCCAAGCGTTCAAGCTGCCGGTCAAGACTGGTCCAGCGCTCTGCATCGACCTCGCGTTCGAGCGCGGTGCGGATGTCCAGCTCGGTGCGCGGCCCCAGTTCGAGCGTCACCCGCTCTTCCGCCCGGAACCGCAGACCTTCGCTGATATAGCCCCGGTCAATGACAAGATCGGTGCCGTCACTGGCAACGCCGCGCACCAGCACATGAATGTGCGGATTGTCGGTGTTCCAATGGTCAACGGCGACCCAGTCCAGTTCGGTGCCCAGATCCTTGGCCGCGTCAGCCATCAATTCGCGGGTGAAGCTGCGCAGGTCTTCCATGTCCCCTGCATCTTCGGGCGAGACGATGAAACGAAAGTGGTGCCGGTCATCTTCGCAACGCCCTGCAAAGGCATCCCGATCAGCCCTGTCAGTCTGGGCATCGAACATAGAGGCATCGCGCCCGTCGCGGGACACGCCGTCACGCTCAAGATACTTGATGTGCTTTGCCAGCGGTGCGGCGCGGTAATGCGCACCTTTATGGCGAGCGATGCGCGCCATAACAGTAACGCGGCGTTGGCCAGGTGTGCGGCGCATCGCGGCAACCGTCCGACGCCCGCGCGCGGCTTTGCCGCTGCCACTGCCGCGTTTCAGACCCGCTCGCCGTGAACCCGCATGGCCCGCCTTGTTGGCGGCACGCTGGACCTGAGCCGCCAGCTTCTGGCTTCGCCGTCCAGAGGCTGCACCGCTGTCCCTGCTTCTTCCCGGCCGCACCCGAAATTCATTGTCGTCGCGGCTCATTTTGAAGGTGCCAGACGATTGCGCGGCAGATTTCCGGGCGCGTGGGAAACATTGTATGGCCGGTTATGTCCGGTGCCATACGAAATTATCGCACTACAACAACCACATGAGGGCCAGGTGCTGGCATTCCTTTTATCTTGCCCTCCAATATTGCCCTCTCGCTCAAACACACGTTTCCCCGCCGTGTCCATCCGACACGACGCCAGAGCTGCCTGAGATATGCTGGAGCATCCCATCACGGATTTCGCGGTGAAAGCGACACAAACAGGGGGTGCGGCGCGGGGTTCGGTGACGGCAAAGAGGCCGACGGCGACGTAAGCTGGGTGCGCTGTGGCTGCACATCGGCCGCACCGTCATTGCTGCTCGCTTCTCCATCGCCGCGCGGTGTGAACAATGTAGCCTGACGCCAGGGATGAGCATTGGCAGGTGGCATGGCAGCAGGTGAAGCGATGCTGGCTATTCCAAGACTTGGCGCGATCTGGGCGACGTAGTTGACGGTTTCTGCCGGAAGATTGCGACGACCGGCTGCATACTCATCGGCGCGGCCCGGTCCCGCATTGTAGGCCGCCAGCATCAAGCTGACATTGCGATACCGATCCCACATGGCGCGCAGATAGGCTGCACCTCCAAGGATGTTCGCACGCACATCGAACGGGTCAGAGCCAAGGCCATGCCGCGCGCTCAGCATAGACCAAGTGCCGGGCATGATCTGCATCAGCCCTATGGCTCCTGCAGACGAAACCGCGCGCGAATTGCCGCGACTTTCCGCCCGCATCACCGCCCATATCCAGAGCTCAGGAATGCCAAAGCGCTGCGATGCCTCTGCGACATGCGGCGCATAAGGATGCGCTGCAAACTGGTCAGGCACCGTCGCAACTGCGGCAACCGGAGAATTCGCCGCTGCCAAGCCGAGAGCGAAACAAGTGCCGGGAAGGAGAAGGTTAAGGCGCAGCCGAACGGCAATCCGACCTACGAAACACCGTCGAATGCGAAACAAAGCAACGGACATGGCCTATTTCCGATCGCGATTGGTCGGACGCGACCAGAGCAGGTGATGCTCGTCGTCACGGGACATGGAGCGAAGCAGGTTGGCGCGCAGGGGTTGGGCAAAGGCTGGGTCGTCGATCTGCACCGCGACAAAGGCACCTGCGCGCTCGCCTGTGCGGTTCCAGCCAGCACCAATTTCAGTGCCGGTTTCGGCATCGCCGAGCAGCACGCGCCAGTCGGGTGCATTGTCGCTGTCGTTCGATGGAGCCGGGACGAGCGTCACGACAGCATCGAGCGTGAGGGTCCGGATTTGCCCGGTGAAACTGTCCTGCGCGGAATGAAAGACGCCGATCATCATGGCCTGTGCTCCTGGTTGGTGGTTGGGGAAGCGGCGGATGCACCAAAGCCTCGCCAGCGCAGGGGCTGGTCAGGTGCATCACGGGTAAGGATGGGGTGTGCCGTGCCAATAAGACCGGCTGCTGGCAGAGCGCCGAAATAGCGCCCATCAAGGCTGTCGGGCGCCGGGTTCAACAGGAACAATTCGTCTGTCCGAACGCGGTGACAGCCCTGCCAGCTTGGCAAAGGCCGACCCATTCTGTCGTGCGATTTGGCTATGGCGACACGCTTGCCGTCCACCGAGACGACGGCGCCGGCGCGGCACGCCCATTGCCCGGGCAAGGCCGCGACATGTTTCATGAGCGGTACGCCGATCGGCAGATAGTGGCGCTCGGCCATCATCCGTGCGGTCGCAGTCGGCGGCACAATTGCGACCAGATCGCCGAGCCTTGGGCGTGTGCCGCTCGCGAGGCGATAGAGGCCGACGGGCGCACTGGCGCTCGCGTTCCACATCATTCGCGGTCGCGGCGACAGCATGGCGACTGCTGAGAACCCGGCGCTGAACAAGCCTGCCCACAGTATCGTGGCGCGAACATAGCGGCGGCGGCTCATGCTTCGAGCGCCTTGCGCCGGAGCCAGGCCGCGTGCCGCTCCGCTGTGTAAGCCCTGAACGGCATTCCGGCATTCAGCCGGTTACCGACGTGGCGCCAGTGATCGGGCGATGCGTCGCACGGATCAACACCGGCGGCTTCGACCGCATCGATGGCCTGCAACACCTGTGCGACCTTGGGCCAGCCCTCGATGTGCAGCAGAATGTCAGCGCCGGGACGGACAAACGGCAAAGTCGTGTAGGCCTCGCCCGGAGCCACTGCCGTCACGATGTCGATGCACGAATGGATGGTGCCATAGTCGTTCGAGGACCAGCGCACGAAGGCGAAGACCGCGCCGGGACGGAAGGCGATGACGCGCGTGCGGCGGTTGATGATCGTGTCAGCCGCGATGCGCCCGAAGCGGATCCATTGTTCGTAGCGCTTCTCGATCCAGGTCACTTCGACCACGGTCAGGGCGCTGGCTGTTGCTGACCTGATGGCGTGCGAGGAGCTGTGCCGCTGCGCAGTTGGCTGGTTCATGGCCGCGCTCCTGCCACCGCGAACCCGACAAGCTTGACGCGGACGTTGAGCAGGCCCGTCGCACCGAGATTATCCACAGGCTGAAAAAGGGTTAGCAAGAATCCGAAGGATTCTTTTCTATTAGCATCGTTAGAGGAGCGCCGATTTGCCGCAGAATTCTGCGGGTTTCCGCTTGGTCCCGGTTTTCGATAGGCCGAGGATCGGGTTTCCGATGGGCCGAGTCCGACGGTTTTTAATAGGCCGAATATCATGCCAACTTCTCCACAGGGAAACCGACGCGCCGGGCAGCGGCAACGAACGGGTCGACGGGGATGGGTTTGAAGATCAGCCGCTCGCGGCCGAAGCTGTGCTCAAGGCTCAAATGGTAGCCCGGGAGAGACTGCTGCCGGACGATGGTCCGCAGCTCGAATGCGAATTGCTTGAGCGGCGAAAGCGCACCTGATTTGAGATGAAGGTGCGGAACGTCGAAGCTCCAGCCACCGCGCTGATGTCCACCGTGCTTGCGCACGATACGGTAGAGCCAGCGCTCAACGCCCCCTGTCAGCTTGAAATAGGCGCGGTCGATCGTCAGGATCAGGCCGCGATCGAGCACACCCGCATAGAACCAGTCGGGCAGGATGAGCTCAATGCCAACGGCTCGGCCACGGTCGTCGAGTGTCTCCCGCCATTCGTTGATCCAGGAGAAGCGGTGGCGTCGGCGCTGGTGTTGCTGGCGGATCGACGTGGCAACGGTCGTCGATTGCAAGCGGTCGAGCGCTGCGCGCAGCCGCTCATAATGGTCCTTGCCAGTCCCGCGCCCGATGAAGGTCAGAATCTCGTGCGGACGGGCGGCGATGTGCCGAGATGTCGAGCGGCCTGCGTCGCGCCCTTCAACGAGCTGACTCGCCGCCCAAATCAGAATGTCGGCGTCCCAGATGGTCGCCATGCCGTGTTCGGCTACAGCTTCGACCGAGATCCATGTGGCCCCCATCGCAAAGTCGATCGGTGCGGAGCGCCGCGACTTGGCAAGGCTGAAGAAGGGCCAGGACATCAGATCCTGAGCATCGCGCGCGGCAATGTCACCGGGCATCGAGTAGAACAGGTCGAGCTGTTGCTGGGGGCTCACCGAACGCATCAACGGCGCACCGGTCGTGCTGACAGGCAAATGCCTTGTCCGGGATCGGATGTTGAATTGCGGCGACCATTTTGCGCCCAGGCATCGAGATCGACTATGGCGTAGACAATGCGCCGACCGAGCTTGTGAAAGGCCGGGCCCGTCCCATAGCAACGATGCTTTTCAAGCGTGCGGGCTGAGAGACCCAAATGCACGGCAGCATCGGGCGTCCTGACATAGCGCGGGAATACCGGGACGAAATCTCCATCCATGAAACGTCTCCTGTGAAGTGCCGGACACAAGGGGTTGGCCCGGCGAGCAGGAGGCGAGATTTGAGATTTTCAGGGACTTGGGTGAACGGACATAAGGCGTGGCTGCCGAATGTCCCGATCAGTGGCCGCTCAACAGGGCGAGATAGCCGCCGTCGCGCATAGCGAGCGCCTGTCGCTGCCAGCGAGCAATCCGTTTGCGCTCGCTCGACGTGTCCCATTCTGCGGCCGAATATCGTCCGGCATCGCGGGCGATAAGTTCGATGGCCAATTCGCGCGTGGTTGCACCGCCGGACAGCGCATCGAGCAACCGAAGCCATTGGACCAGACGCCAGTGCTCTGACGGACCAGGCGCAAGGCAGAACGGGAGCTTCTTCACATGCCCGAGACGGCAATGGTCATGAAAGTCGCAAACAGCGACCTTCCGTGTTTCCCAAAATGCGTCGCCCGGAAGAACATAGGCGAGCGGTTCGGTCTCTGTTGTCTCGCCACAAATATTCAGGCGGTAGCGGCGCTTAGCCGTCGATAGGACGAGATGCCGCCCTTCCTCATCGCGGTGCTGAGCCGCGATATTCATGCTCCCGACAATTTCGGCTTGGCTGCAGCCTTCGCAAGGGAAAGGAGCCGGGCGCAAAAGGATGACGCTGGCCGCTGAAGATGGGTGCCAGATGATCGGGAGATGGTGGGCCGGGAGGTCAGGGTCCGCAGCGAAAGACCAACCCCCAGTGCCGGGCAAGACGCCTCAGCGCGAGTGGCGCAGCGTCAACGGCCTCAGCATATTGGTCGCGGTATTCAGGATTGCGGCGCAGGAATTCCTGCGCGAAATCCGTGCGGTCATAGTTTTCATACGCTTTGGCGTAATTCTCCGAACGCCAGTCGGGCGGCTTCTCCATCGCACCTCTCCTATGAGGTTTTTTTGGAGTCGAACGATCACGTCGGAGCCGTGACGAGAGAAGTGCTCGAGTCAGTTCCGGGCTCCCCCGCGGCAAGGCACAATCGATTGCGCCAGATTGGTGCTAAATGCCCAGTTTTATTGGGTTCGCGGGACCATCAGGTGTTTGTAGCCGTGTTCCGTCATCCACCTGGCGCGGGCGAGATGGGTATCATAGACCCTTCGCGCGCGATCCGGCTCACTGGCAGGATCGATGGCGAAGATGATCGAAACCACCTCTTCCCATGATGCCTCGTCCTTTTCGGCATCCAGCAGGCGAAGATACGTGACAAGGTGGCGCTCATCATAAGCGCTCAATCGGTCTGACTGCGGTGGTTCATCGGCAAACTCAGGAGCCGACATGGGTCTCTCCTTGTAGCAAAACCTGTTTAGTGACTGCGCCCCTGCAACGCGCGCAGAGAAGCAGGGTGAACTTATCCCCAATCGGGCAGTGCGCTATCCCCAGCACGGGATAATGCCGAGCCCAGATTGCCGGGACAAAACATTCCCAGAGGCAATGATCTGCCTGTTGTAGTTCAGAAATTGTAAAATTGCTGCTGAGATTCGGTGAATGGCGGTGGGTTTGCGTTCAACGACCGCCAGGTTTTTCGAAAAATCGCACGGGATCGACGGCAAGTTCTTGTGCGAGTCGCTCAATCGTGTCGAGCGTCGGCGAATTGGCTGCGCGTTCGAGAAGGCCGACATAGTTTCGGTTGATTCCGGCACGATGCGCCAATTCCTCCTGCGAAAGCCCACTGGCGTGTCGCAATCGCCTTAAATTCGTCCCAAAAATCTCCCGAAGCCTCATGCTTCGTGGGTCGGCGTAACCCTAATATACTGCCACCCAATATACTAGGGATTCGTCATCGCCCGGTGTGACCCGGGCGATGACTTGGCCGATTCAATGGTCGTTGCGGCGGCTCGGGCGGTTCCAGACCAGATCGTGACTTCCGTCCTCGGCTTCGAAGAGCTGGGCGAAAATGGGCGCCATGAAGCTGGGGTCGTCGAGCTTCACCGAGAGGTACGGCCGGTCGTCCTGGGTGTGCTTTTTCCAGGCTGCGCCGATTTCGACTTCGCCGATGAGGACGCGGTGGGTGGGGGCATTGCCGCTGGTGTTCTCTTCCGCGACGATCCTGACCGATTTGGCCTGAAGGGCGAGAGTAACGATCTGGCCCCGGAGTTCACCCGAAATCATCTTGAAGTTGCCGATCTTTGCCATGGGTATTTCCTTTCCGTTGGACGGGACCGCGCCAGTGCGGCCTCGATGCGCGGATAAGGGTCAGCCAGTGGCAGGCGCCGCAGCGTCAGCCCGCAGCGTTAGCGAAGGACGGTGTGGCCGGGCTTTCTTGTCTCGCGAGGAACGGCGGAACGCCGGGGGAAGAAAGTTCGGCAAGCACCGTTGCGGCAAGCCTGCCAAGCGAAGCGTCTGGCTGACATGGGCGCGGATCGAAAGAGGCCGTACTGGTCGGTTCTGCCGGGAAGGACGCCAGATGCTGATCGGATGCACTGGCTCGGGTGAACGCAGGCCATGAACCTTCGGTGCAAAATCGGCCAAGCAAAGGAAGCGACTGGACCGGCGGTATTGGCCCCTCACGCCATCACTCGGCCGACATGGATTGGCCTGTAGAGGCTTGCCCACCCACGGGACTGGCAAACTTTGAGGTGACGTGCGTATCACGCTCCGACATCGTCACGCTTCGCCATGCCGAGAGGGATGTCGCCATAGCGGCAATAGATCCAAGGATCGCCAGCAGCATGTTGTTGTCCGTTGCCAGTGATCCAAGCGCGTGCGCCGCCTGAAAACCGGCAATGCCCGCGGGTATGGCAAAGAGGAACGCGATCCCGACACGGAGCATGGGAGAGCGGACAAAGGCGATTAGGCCCTGTCCAATCAGAAGCGTTGCAATGCCTGCCGTCAGTCCGCCCAGGATTGCTCCGAGATGGCCGACATCATGGCGGAGCAGCAGGAAAGCACACGTGAGCCCGGCATAGACAGGCAGCGCGTAGCTGGCGAGGCGGAAGAGCAGCGCGAGCACATAAAGGCCAGCAACGGCCCCGAGGATGAGAAAAATGGTCATAAGCGTCCCTTGTCTGGACGCGCTCGCCACCACCACCTCAGCGCAATCTGCGGTGCAAGAATAGCACGACAGGGCGCAGGCCGAAAAGGCGAAATGTGCCTCAGTTTAGCGGCTGAAGGGGTCATATTCGCGAACCACCTGTTCGGGGTCGCCATCAAATTCGTCAGCGGGGATGACGAAGTAGCCCTGATTGGTTTCGATGAGGACGATGACCGTCATCAGCGTCCGGGAGAGGTTCCAGCCAAGCGATTGTGCGGTTGCCAGTGGCATATTGCGGCTCCTGCCTAGGAGCGGGACCACCCCGCTCGACAGTCGCCCCACAGGCCGGGGGCTGGCCGCAATCACCGCAGCAAAGCTGCGGCCGCACGCGCACGCGTAGCGGACCCTTCACGGGTTGATTGAAGGAGGACAGGCTTCGAGCCCAGGGATCAGCGGCTAATGCGAGTGGTTGGTTCTGCGGCGGAGCGAGCGATCCGCCTACCAGTGCCTATGCCAAAGTAGCTCACTCGGGCCGACAGGCTTGAGATCGGCGATCGATACGATCAGTCTAAGCTGAACTTGCGAGAACGCCTGACTAGCCCTGAGTTGGATTTGAATTGGTGACAATGTGGTGACAACGGCGAGCGATTGGAGCTTTGTCACCAAGGCCTCGCGAGCTACGCGAGGTGCAATTAATTAGTTTTCTTGGAGAAAACTGGAGCGGGCGAAGGGATTCGAACCCTCGACCCCAACCTTGGCAATTCGCCCGAGGCCTTTTCGCCACTATATCCGTTAATGCTAAAATACACGATAAACCACGGTATATAGGGATTTTTCTTGCGACCATGATGCGACGCCTATACCCTGCCCCACGCTAGATTTTGATCTACAAAGCTTAGAAAGTAAGCAGATTGGGGCTCTCTGGTAGGAAAAGTAAGCAGATTTTCCGGCCTATCGGTAAGGTGCTGAGGACATGCCAAAAATCACGAAAACGCTCGTCGAAGCTCTGAAACCTTCGAAGGATGGGGTCAAAGGTTCGAGTCAGTTTGTGTGGGACAATGAACTACGCGGTTTCGGCGTCACAGTCGGGCAGCAAGGCACCAAGAGCTTTGTCGTCCAGTACCGTAGCCCCAATGGGCAGAGCCGTCGAAAGGTCATTGGACGCTTTGGACTGATGACCGTCGAGGAGGCCAGGCGCAACGCTCGCGTCATGCTCGGTGAGGTCGCCAAAGGCGCGGACCCGATCGAAGAGATCAAACAGCAACCAGTTGGCCATACCATCGGTGAGATATGCGACTGGTATCTCGAGCGCGCCGAGGCCGGTAAGATCATTGGTCGCAGTCGCAAGGCGATTAAGCCATCGACCTTGGCGATGGACCGCAGCCGCATTGAATCCCATATTCGACCGTTGCTTGGTCATCGCATCATCGAGACACTCAAGTTGGGGGATATCGAAGCGGCCCAAGCCGACATCGCGGCAGGTGCGACTTCAAAGCCCCGGGTTGGAAGCCGTGGCGGCGCGACGAAGGGCGGCGATGGCGTGGCTGCCCGGACGATGTCCACCCTGCATTCTATCCTGGAGCATGCAGTTCGCCTTGGGGAAATTGAGAAGAATCCTGCCCGGGGCATCCGCCGGATTGCCAGCGCACCGCGGATGAGATGGCTCTCCCAGGCGGAAATCCGCAAGCTCGGCGCAGCACTCCGGGAGGCGGAGGAAGACCTGGAGCATCCCAAGGGGATCGCGGTCATCCGGCTGTTGCTACTGACGGGGTTTCGGCGCCTTGAGGCGTTGGGGCTTGAACGGAAATGGCTGCTGGAAGAGGAGAACGCGGTTCACTTCGCGACAACGAAAACAGGTGCACAGCGCAGGGTTATTGGCGCAGCGGCCGTCAACCTCCTTCTCACCCAACCTGACACCGGGTCGAAGTTCTTCTTTCCGGCTGATTGGGGTGACGGTCATTTCATCGGAGTGGTCCGCGTACTCGATCGTGTCTGCTACAAGGCAGGCCTTGAGGATGTGACCCCGCATGTGCTCAGGCACACGTTTGCCAGTATAGCGGGCGGTCTCGGCTACTCGGAACTGACGATCGCCGCACTGCTCGGTCATGCCTCGCGCGGCATTACTCAGCGCTACATCCACATAGATGAGCCGCTTCGAGCAGCAGCGACAGCCGTTTCCGATCACATCAGCCGCCTGCTTGATGGCAGGGGCTAGTTGCGCGCCTTGTCGATGGCGGCGACCACATCCACCAATTGTTCCCTGAGCCCCAGGATTCCGACGGCTAACACCAGATCGGGACGGTCTGCCATTTCCAGAACAGCCTTGATGACGATGTTGGAGTGGCGCATCAGTACGACCAGATTATCCGAGCTGGGACCATTCTTACCATCGAACCAGTTACGTACCGCCCGCTCGTTTGAATGCGTCAGGCGGGCTACCGTTTTGACCGCCGACGGCGTTGCGCCAAATTCTGCCCGTAGCGCCGCCGCAATCACTTGAGCCAGTGAGTCTGGCGTTATCGCAGGAAAAGTCTTTCCTGATTCTGACTGAATCTTTCGGTCCTTCTTGGTGAACGACATTCGCCCCTCCTCCCGGTAAGTTTCGGAGGAATTTAGCGTGTCTCCTGGGAGCGAACTGAAAGCATCGGCCGTGACAAACACTTCGGGCAAAAGCGATGACAAGCCTGAGCGCCTGATCCGCGCGGCGCAGTACGTGCGCATGTCGACCGAGCATCAGAAATACTCGACCGAGAACCAGGCAGAGATCATCGCGGACTACGCCGCACGACGGGGTTTTGAAATCGTCCGGACCTATGAGGATTCGGGGAAAAGCGGCCTCAAGTTGGATGGTCGCCTCTCACTTCAGAAGCTGATCTCAGATGTCCGCTCAGGGGCCACCGACTTCGAGGTAGTCCTGGTCTACGATGTCAGCCGATGGGGCCGCTTTCAGGACGCCGACGAAAGCGCCTATTACGAGTTCATCTGCCGCGAGGGTGGGATCAAGGTTCACTACTGCGCAGAGCAGTTCGAAAACGACGGTAGCCTGAGCGCCACGATTATCAAAAGCATGAAACGGGCAATGGCCGGCGAATACAGCCGAGAATTGTCCGTCAAGGTTTTCACGGGGCAGTGCCGCCTCATCCGGCTTGGCTTCCGACAGGGCGGTCCCGCGGGTTTCGGCCTGCGCCGTGTTCTGGTCGATGAGCACTGCAATCCAAAGGCAACGCTCGAACGCGGAGAGCAGAAGAGCCTGCAAACCGATCGTGTCGTACTACAGCCCGGCCCACCCGAAGAAATCGAGATCGTCCGGCGCCTCTACCGGATGTTTGTCGTCCAACAGCGAACCGAGAGCGAGATCGCCGGGATACTGAACGCTGAAGGGCTTGTGACCGATCTCGGTCGCCCTTGGACCCGAGGCACGGTCCATCAGATCCTGACCAACGAAAAATACATCGGCAATAATGTCTACAACCGGCGCTCGTTCAAGCTGAAGGCCAAGCGGGTCAACAATCCACCCGACATGTGGGTCCGCCAAGACGGCGCATTCGAGCCGATCGTCGAGCGCGACTTCTATGAGGCGGCACAGCGCATCATCGACGCCCGCAGCAAACGCTACACCGATCAGGAACTGCTCGACAGGCTCTCTACCTTGTTGGCCGAGAAGGGATGGCTTTCCGGGCTGGTCATCGACGAAGTCGAGGACATGCCGTCGAGCATGACCTTTCGTCACCGGTTTGGCAGCCTGGTGCGGGCCTATGAGCTGGTCGGCTATTCACCAGCGCGCGACTATCGCTACATCGAAACCAACCGGGCCTTGCGAGCGCTCCATCCAGACGTTGTCCAGGAGGTCATTGGCGGAATCGAGAGCGCGGGCGGTTCGGTCCGACGAGACCCCATCTCCGATCTGCTGCACATCAACGAGGAATTCACGGCGGCGTTGGTCATTGCCCGCTGCCAAGTTAGCCCAGCCGGAAGCCTGCGCTGGAAGATCCGATTCGATCAGGGGCTGCGCCCAGGAATCACGATTGCGGTTCGGATGGAGGACGATAACCGCACGATACGAGACTACTATTTGCTGCCTTGGCTCGACCTCGGCAAGACGCCGGACCTCAGGCTGGCACCAGAGAATGGCATCCTGCTCGATGCCTACCGGTATGAGACACTGGATGCCTTCATGGATCTGACGCGCCGCACAGCGTTGAGCGTTGCGGCATGAGCGATCCTGCGCCCGAAATTCGCATGGTGCCGGTCGACCTCATCACGATCCTCAATCCGCGCGTGCGGAACAAGCGCATCTTCCAGGAACTGGTAGACAGCATTGCCCATCTCGGACTGAAAAAGCCGATCACGGTGAGCCAACGCCCGGGCAAGGCACGTTACGATCTCGTCTGCGGACAAGGACGGCTCGAAGCGTTCATCGCGCTCGGTCAGTCCGAAATCCCGGCCATTGTCGTCGAAGCCTCGGAAGAGGACTGCTACGTGATGAGCCTGGTCGAGAATCTGGCTAGGCGGCAGCACAGCCCGCTGGAACTCGTTCATGCCATCGGCGCGCTCGCTGCCCGCGGCTATTCCCACAATGAGATTGCAGCGAAGGTCGATTTCTCACCGGAGTATGTTGCCGCAATTTGCCTGCTCCTCGAAAATGGCGAAGAGAAGCTGATTTCCGCAGTCGAGCGCGGCGTCATCCCGCACACCATCGCCATGGAGATCGCCCGTGCCAAGGAGGGCGAGGTCCAGCATGCTCTTGCACAGGCGTATGAGGAAAAGGCCATCCCAGGCAATCAGGTGCTGGCGATCCGGCAGATCATCGAGCAACGCAACAACAGCGGGAAGCAGATGCACAAGCGCGGACGTGGTCCGTGGCCATCGCGACCGGTGACGTCCGAAGGCCTGATCCGTTCGTATCAGCGAGAAACGGAGCGCCAGAAGCTGTTGATCAAGCGCGCCTCCCTGGCCCGGAGCCGCCTCCTGTTCGTGACCAATGCCATGCGCCGCCTTTTGGCCGACGAGCACTTCGTCACGCTGCTGCGTGCCGAAGGCCTCAACAGTATCCCGCAGGCTCTGGCCGAACGGATCGGACCGGTGGAGCGATCATGAGCAGCCCCGTCAAGATCGCGTTCGAGCAGCAGGTGCTCCAGATCCCGATCTGCAAGCTGTTGCCGACGAGAGCACTCCCCAAGGGGGTGCATGAAAGCGTGAAATATCGCCGGATCGCAGCCTCGGTCGCGGAAATCGGGCTGATCGAGCCGATTTCAGTCGCACGCCAGCGCGATGGGACCTTTCTGATCCTCGATGGGCATGTTCGTCTCGACGCTTTGGTCGCGCAAGGCGCGTCGGTCGCGGCCTGCGTCGTT
>TARA_R110000868_G_scaffold407985_1_pt1 | contig 19751 bp, 18 predicted proteins | sample TARA_R110000868 | Tara Oceans TARA_R110000868 (sample SAMEA4397489) | marine metagenome | biome: Polar Biome; feature: [SRF] surface water layer (ENVO:00010504); material: water (ENVO:00002006), including particulate matter (ENVO:01000060) such as... | depth 5 m | reverse complement strand
GTTCGGACAGGATAACCGCTGAAAGCATCTAAGCGGGAAGCCCCCCTCAAGATTAGATCTCCCTTGACCTTTAAGGTCACTCAAGGTCCGTTCAAGACTAGGACGTTGATAGGCTGGGTGTGTAAGCGCTGTAAGGCGTTGAGCTAACCAGTACTAATTGACCGTGAGGCTTGATCATATAATCATATGGTCTTGTAGAATGCAGTTTGCCCAATTGCGAAACTTTTTTGAAGCTGAACCAACTTGTTTTTTATTTGTTGATGCGTGCCTAGCACGACTCGACATAACGTCTTCTCTGGCGACCATAGCGAAGTGGCACCACCCGATCCCATGCCGAACTCGGAAGTGAAACGCTTTAGCGCCGATGATAGTTTGGGGTCTCCCCATGTGAAAGTAGGTCATCGCCAGGATTTATTGTAAAAGCCCGTTAGTTTCGACTAACGGGCTTTTTTTATGTTTATAGTTTCGATTTAATTTCTACTTAATATTGCTCTGCTAGAATGCCGCTTTAATACTGATGTGTTTGTAGGATAATAAAAAAATATGTTTTCAATACAGTCAAAACTAACAAAACCAATCGAACTGGACGACATGGGAAGTCATCGGGGCGATGATATCGATTCTCCAAAGTACATCAATGCGTCACAAATGCTTACCACTTTCCTTGTCGCTTTTATGGGTATATTAAGTGAAAAAACGATTCATTGTCAGGATAATTTTAAAGGATTGCAAGGCCTCATTGGGCCGCTAGAATTAGAGTTGCTCCAGCTAGAGTATACTCTTTCGCTAGTCGATGGGATGATCAAGAGTTTTTGGTCTTCCCGAGGCGATGAGCTTCCAGTACCTGTTATAAAACAGGTGCGGGATAATGTGGTGAGCCAATTTAATTTCGATAATAAGGATGTTACGCTTCAGTGGTTGCTGGATTACGCGGTAATAGCGCAACAGCAAAAAGCCTCAAGTAACGATAGTTTCAATAACTGTAAAATTAAGTTACAGTCTTTTTTGGTCAACGGGCTTCCTTTGCAAAGCACGCATATCGTTAATTTCATGATGATTATTACCGTCCACCGAGGGCGTTATGTTCGCTCACGAAATTGCCAAGTTGTTACCTCGCGTGCACAGGCCATCTATAACATCTATATCGCTATTGCGGAATACTCTAAATACGACTTTCTCACTTTCAAACTTAACATGCATCTGGTATTAAGCACTATAAAAAACGAAGCGGAGATAGAGCAGCAATCCACTATGTTCGGTCGCTTGGGTATTACCCGGTCTGGGTTTGTCGTAGCATTAACAGATATAATGTATATATTAAAGTAATGGTATTGTTTTGTCTGGCTATGTCATCCACCGTACTTTTAATGCTAGTATAAACCCTTTATCGCAAGGGCTCGCACGTGCAACAACAATCCAACAAAGGCATGATGTTCATCATCCTAATTTCCATGTGGGAATATTTCAGTTATTACGGCATGCGCTCGTTGTTAGTGCTGTATCTCACGCAATCATTATTTTTTACCGATCAACACGCTTATGCTATTTATGGTGCGTATACCTCATTAGTCTATGCGACACCAATTGTTGGTGGTCTATTGGCGGATAAAATTTTAGGTTATCGCTGGGCGGTGATCATTGGCGCTTTGTTAATGATTGCGGGGCATATAGTGCTGGGTACAACGGCGTCTGACTTAGCCTTATTTGTGGCCTTGGCCTTTATCGTCTGTGGTTATGGCTTATTTAAAAGTAATATCGCTTGTTTGCTTGGCCAGCTGTATAAAGAAACCAATAAACGTCGTGAAAGTGCATTTGCCATTATGTATGTCGGTGGTAATATCGGTGCATTTATAGCACCGATTGCTTGCGCCTTTGTTGCGGTGAAGTGGGGCTGGCATTATGGCTTTGCTCTGGCAGGTCTTGGTATGGCGATTGGTTTGGTGATTTTCATGTTCGGGCGCCAACATTTTGTGGGGGTTGGTGACCCTATGGCCCAACTGTTTACTAAGCGCGGCGTGATGAAGGTGTCAAACATTATTATTATGTTAGTGTGCGCAGCCATTGCTGTTACGGTTATTACTCTAATTTTAAAAAATCTATGGGCTGGTTGGGTATTATTAGCAACAGCAGCGGTGACACTCGTGTTATTTTTTAAATTATTTGTGCGTTGTCAGGGGGCACAACGTCAAGGTTTAGCCCTGATTTTAATTATTATGGTGTTTGGTTTAATCTTTTGGGCGTTTGATCAACAGGGTGGTAGTTCCATCAGTTTATTTATTTCTCGTAACTTGGATAGACATCTCTTAAGCTTTGTACTGCCTGCCGCTAGCTTTCAATCGGTTAATGCGGCTGGTGTATTAATCGGTGGTGTATTTGTCGCTTGGTTGTGGAAAAAACTCAATGAAAAAGGCGTGAAGCTTGGCGTTCTGATTAAAATCAGCATGGGTATGGTGGTGCTATCCTTAGGCTTTGCTGCGCTAACGTTGAGCGCACATATGGCCATGGCAACAGGGCATACCTCAATGTGGTTGACAGTGCTAGCGATGCTATTGATTGGTATGGCTGAATTATTCATCGACCCGGTTGCATTGGCTGAAATCACACGCTTAAACCCAGCCGGTTCAGTCGGCTTTTTGGCTGGGACATATATGTTAGTAAGTGGATCCTTTGCCAACTATATTGCTGCTAAAATCGCGGCACTCAGTAGTGTTGAAACCACAGCCCAGCATGCGGTAAATTTCATGAATGCGGCGAGCAAATATTTTATAACATTTAAATTTATTTTAATCATATCCATCATTGCCACGATAGCGTTGTTTATCACCGCCTATCTCGTAAAAATGATGTTAAGAAAAACGCAAGGGGCTTTATGAAACGTCCAGTTATTATCGGTGAAGTGTTATTTGATGTCGTGCCAGGCAAAGAAATTTTGGGTGGCGCGCATTTTAATGTGGCATGGCATTTGCATGCATTAGGTTTAAATCCCTTGTTAATTAGCCGTATTGGTGACGATGCGCGCGGTGAAATTGTATTGAAAACTATGCGTGAGTGGGGCATGGATACGTCCGGTATCCAAATCGATACCGATGGGGAAACTACTACTACCGATTGCACTGTGATTGATGGCAAAGCGACTTATGGTATTTGCATGGGCAAAGCGTTTGATTTTATTGATGCCGAACAAGCCTTGAATGCTCTGGGTGATAGCGCTATTTCCATCTTGTTTTATGGCACGTTGGCGAGTCGGCATGCCGTGTCATTAGCGGCATTGGAAGCCTTGGTGGCCAAACAGCCAGACATTCAATTTATCGATTTAAACTTACGCCCACCATCTTATACGGATGAACAAAACCAATTATTTATGCAGCGAGCTGACTGGTTAAAATTAAATGATGAAGAATTGGAGTTGATCAGTGGCCAGCCATGCGAAAGCCGTACCGAGCAAGAGCAAGCAGCCCAAGCTTTGCAGCAGCAATATGCTATCGAGAATGTGCTGATTACTTGTGGAGAAGCTGGGGCATTTTGCGTATCAAATAATGGCATATTATCGGCCAAGCCTGAGCATGATGTCGTCGTTGCCGATACTATTGGCGCAGGTGATAGCTTTAGCTCCATTATCATAGCCGGCAAATTACTTGGCTGGACCGATGAAAAAACGCTACAATGTGCTGTCGATTTAGCCGCCATTACTTGTACCCAGCATGGAGCTGTCATCACTGACAAAAGCGTTTATGAAAAAATTATTCCGTAATACTTATTTTAAAGATTGCCTCCTTCTGACTATCCTCATTGGCATTTTGTTTGGCTTTATGTTGGGCACGCGGCCATTAAACACGCCGGATGAAGGTCGTTACTCTGAAGTGTCACGGGAAATGGTTGCCACCGGTGATTATGTGACGCCACGTGTGAATGATATTGTGTTTTTAGATAAGCCACCAATGGCGTATTGGTTACAGTCTGTCAGTATTCATGCATTTGGTTTAAACCGTTGGGCATTACGCTTGCCTATCGCTTTGGTGGCATTGCTGGGTTGCTTGTTTACTTATTGGGCTGCTCGTGAGTTTTATGACCGACGTGCTGGTTGGATTGCCGCCATTAGCCTATCAACGGGTATTTTATATTTTGCCATCGCGCATTACGTTAACATGGATATGGAAGTCGCCGTATTTATCAGTTGCGGGTTGTTATTATTTTTAATGGGGGCGAATGCACCACCCGGACGGGAAAAATCAGCCTTGATGCTAGGCGCCTACGTGGCGGCAGCCTTTGCTATCTTAACCAAAGGTTTAATAGGTATTGCGTTTCCCGCCATGATTATTGGCTTATGGGTACTGTTATTAAACCGCTGGCGTATATTGTTACAGATGCGACTATTAGCTGGCTTAATCATTATTCTTGTTATTTGCGCACCTTGGTTTTATGCGGTGCAACAAGCTAACCCAGAGTTTCTACATTACTTTTTTATCTTCCAGCAATTCGACCGTTTCACGGGGCAAGGCTTTAATGGTTCAGCACCCTTTTGGTTTTACCTGCCTATTATTATTGTCGGTTTTCTACCCTGGATCAGTTATTTTGTGCCGGCTGTGATGAAGAAAATATCATGGCGACAACGGCAAGCTAATTCCACCGAATATTTTTTAATTATTTGGATAGTCGCAGTTACTGTGTTCTTTTCAGTGCCTAACTCTAAATTAGTGAGCTATATTATCCCGGTGTTTCCGCCAATGGCTATTTTAACGGCAGGATATCTCAGTCAAAATTGGCATGACATTAAAGCGTTAACTTGGCCAACACGATTGTGCGGTTTTTTGTTAGTATTCGTCGGTATTGGCTTTTTTATGGCGGCGCGTATTGTACCCGCACAAGCTCATGTTGATTTAACAGAAGCCAGATTTGCCTTAGAAATTATTGCGATGCTGTATATTGCTGGTGCCGTTGGCGTGAACCTATGGTTGCGTGATAATTTCGTTCACAGTTTTCGTATCCTCATACTGATGATGGTCGTTATGTTATGGATAACGCTAGCAGCTGCGCCTTCGGCTATTCCTGGCTCTAGTTTGCCACTGGCTCAACAATTGAAAATGCGTTTGCAACCGGGCGACAAAGTGGTGGCATACAATAATTTCTTTCAAGATTTACCCCTCTATTTACAACATAAAGTGGTCACAGTTGCGAACTGGGATGACATCAACTTAAAACATCAAGACAATGCTGTTGGGCAACTCGCCTGGGGCATGCAATACAAGCCTCAATCACGCCAATGGATGTGGACACCCAGCCAGTTTGTTCAACACTGGAATGGCAAACAGCGACTATATGTGGTGTTGAAAAACAGAGACTTGAAACAGTTTGCTATAGCGGTTAAAGGGCATTATCGGATTATTGCGAAGGCATCAACGATGGTGTTGGTCGTTAATAGAGCCTAGGTATTAGTGAGCTTTGTAGCCGCGAGAGCGCGGCGTTTATTGGTATAAGGTTTTAGGTGTTAGGGCTTAGGTATTAGGCGGTTTTGTAGCCGCGAGAGCGCAGCAGTTAATTTAAGATAAAGATCGATAGCGTATTTTGTAGAATTTCAAGCTGAAAACTAAGCCCTAAGCCCTTTTCTACTTAAACGCCCAAAACTTACTGAAGACAAACGTCACTACCGCCACAATAATCAATGTAATAAACAACGCTAGCATGTAGTAAATATGAAATACATGTAGAAACACAGCAAATAAAGCTTCATTTAATAAAAAGCCCATCGCGGCGACCATGAAAAATTTAGGTAAGCTACTATTGGCATGCTGTTTTTCCCTAAACGTCCAATGTCGGTGGCCAAAATAGCTGACTAAAAAAGCAATTAAAAAAGCGAAGATATTGGCGACTAACGGCATTAGCTGATAGGTTTCCACAAAATAATATAGCATGAACATGTTAACGGCAGCCGCTGATGCGCCGATGATGCCGAATCGCATGAGTTGGAAAAAATGCTTAGTCATTAAAACCTATTTTTTTAGCAATAATGTAATTGGGGCGATGCTTTACTTCGGTGAAAATACGGCCGATGTATTCGCCTAGTATACCTATTGAGAGCAATTGAATGCCGCCCAAAAACATCACTGCGACGATGATGGTAGCAAAGCCTGGTGTATCGACACCGTAATATAAGGTTGAAAATACAATCCATAGGCCATAGAAAAAAGCGATCAATGAAATGATGAGCCCGACAAACGTCCACATGCGTAGGGGGGCATTAGAAAAAGAAAAAATACCATCCAATGCCAAACTGAATAAGCGTGAAAAGCTCCAAGATGATTGGCCATGCGTACGATCTTGAACCTCAAATGGGACGGCAAGGGACTTGAATCCTACCCAAGCATACAAGCCTTTCATAAAACGGTTGCGTTCATGACAGTTTGTTAATGCATCGACGACAGCGCGGTCAAGCAATCGAAAGTCACCGGCATCTTTTGGGATAGGGACTTCGTTCAATTTATGGGTAAGCTTGTAAAACAATCGGCTAAACGCTTTTTTAATAAAGCCCTCACCTTTACGGCTGGTGCGCACACCATACACCATGTCATAACCTTGCACCCAATTCTCAACAAACGTTTTTATGCTGGTGAAAGGGTGCTGGAAATCTGAATCAATCAAGATAGTGGCGTCGCCTGAGCAATGCTCCAGCCCGGCTGTTAAGGCTTTTTCTTTACCAAAATTACGTGACAGGCCAATGATCTTTAACGGCATGCTGGCAATCAACGCTTCCATATTAGCCAGGCTTTCATCATGGCTACCGTCATCGACAGCGATAATTTCGTAATCATTACTGTGTAGCTTAAGCTCATCATTCAGTTGCGTGAGAAACTCAACAATCGCTTGCGCTTCATTGTGTACGGGAACGATGCAAGATAGTTTAAGTGATTTATCCTGCCATTGCTGCTGTCGTATTGTCGTATTCATGTGCAAAAGTATAGCATAAGTTAGCGGGTAGGGGGCCGCTATAGGGTATAGAGGATGAAGCTGTTATAATTTCGGTCATGAGTGAATCTGTGAAGAAAATCGTCATATGTGCGGATGATTATGGTTATAACCATGCTGTCAGCAAGGGTATTCTCGAGCTGATTAAAGCCCGCCGGATATCAGCGACCAGCTGCATGACGAATCGTGATTCGTGGGTGAGCGATGCACCGGCAATAAAAGCCTATTTGCAAACAGCGGATATTGGCTTGCACTTAAACTTAACGGAAGGCAAACCATTAACGGCGATGCCTAGTATTACCATCGAAGGGCAGTTGCCCAGTGTCGGTGAGTTGATTAAGCGGGTGGTGTTACGTAAAGCGAAGTTGGCTGAGCTAAGCGCCGAAATTAATGCGCAGCTTGATGCTTTCGAGCATGCGATGGGTTGCGTGCCAGCTTACATTGATGGTCATCAGCACGTGCACCATTTACCTATGGTGCGCCAAGTCTTGTTAGCTATTTATGAAAAGCGTTTACGTCAGCATCAGGTCTATGTGCGAGTGTCTATGACGAATTGGCGACAAGCGTTAACGGCACGTTTCCCTGATAGTTTTTTAATTGCGACAACCGGTGCCTTAAAATTCCGTAACCTGTTACAGCGATTCAAAGTACCACATAACACTTCATTTGCAGGCTATTATCGGTTTGAGCAGGCACAGGCCTATGCTGACATTTTTCCTGAATTATTAGCACAATCAAAAACGGGTGGTTTGATTATGTGTCACCCTGGTGCAGCATCAAATGATAAAAATGATGCGATTGCTAACAGTCGTCCGTATGAATTAGCTTATTTTAACAGTGAACAATTTAGCCTCGATTGCCAACAAGCCAATGTGAAAGTTGTGCGCTTTAATGAGTTAGCATGATGAAAGCATTAGAAATACTAAAAATTTTAGCCGATGGTGAGTTTCATTCTGGCCAAGCTATCGGTGAGCAACTTGGGATAACACGCACTTCTATTTGGAATCATATTAAAGGCATTGAAGCCTATGGTTATAATGTCGACTCATTGCCTGGCAAAGGCTATCGTATCTCAGGTGGTACCAATTTATTAGATGTCGACGCACTTGAAGCCGCATTCCCTAACTTAAAAAACCTAATGGTATTTTCGGAAATTGATTCAACCAATCAATATTTGTTGGACAATTGCCAAAGCTTTAATGACACACCTGTGGTGTGTTTAGCGGAATATCAACGTGCCGGCAAAGCCCGCCGTGGCCGCAAATGGGAGTCGCCTTTCGGCAAAAACCTTTATTGCTCCGTGGCTTATCAATTCGAAACCGGTGTTAATGCGATCGCCGGCTTAAGTTTGGCGATAGGCGTTGTCGTCGCGCAAACCTTGGAACATTTTGGTTTGCAAAATGTGCAGCTCAAATGGCCAAATGATGTTTACGTCAATGGTAAAAAGGTTGTTGGCATCCTGGTTGAATTTTTAGGTGAGGTAACAGGGCCTTGTGATGTCGTGGTGGGCGTGGGTATTAATATTAACAAACCCCAGCAAGATTACGCGATCAATCAAGATTGGACGTGCATGGAAACAGCGTTAGGGCAATCGGTTGATCGCACAGCATTTAGCTGTTATTTCTTGCAACAACTGTTACAAGCACTCGATACGTTTAAAGCAGAGGGGTTTGCCGCCTTTCATCAACAATGGCAGCATTATGATTGTTTAATCGGTAAAGAAATTAATGCAGAGAAGCAAAATAAATCCTTCACCGCCAAAGTGTTAGGGCTGGATAACCAGGGCAATTTAATTGTTTCAACCAAACAGGGTGAAACAGCGTTAACTGGTGGTGAAGTGAGTGTACGACCGGTTAAATCGAAAATTTAATCAGTGATGCGAGATCCATCGTATCACGTTTAATCGTGGCAAGGCCTTTATGTTGGCTGCCTGGATTTTCAAACCATAACTCATTAAAATGTTCATCCATCGTTAAACGAGATCCTAACCATTTAAATGTAGCTGTGATAAGTAAAGCGAAAAGTAAGAGTGAAGCGAAGATAAGTAGGTCAGTCATTGTAAGTTCCTCCGTGATTTGACTGTTAGATACCAACCCTGTTTAAGGTGAAACCCAGTTCAACATCCTGTTAAACTGGGTTTCGAATTGGTCGAGCGGCTTGGCATCCGTACCTAAATCCCCGCTCGCAGATTTAGCCCGTGTATAATAGCAAGCTCACAAATTAGACTTTGTACGCGTTTTGTCATGTTGCTTGTGCGATATCTCTGCAAAAAGTTGATATTCAAGGCAAATACTAGGGACAAGTCGGGGGTAGTCTAGGGTTTGCACTTGGCCCTTAAGGGTCTTTTAGTAGGTTGGCTTAATAGTCCAGGTGTGAGTGTTCGCATCTTATGTACTACTGAATGGACAAAAATGGATTGACCGGTTGATGGGCGGACGTTGAGCTGGCAAGTATTCCTGCCGAGGATTGAACAAGAGCCTTCTTTTAGCCCTTTTCATTCCTTTATATTCCATTGTGCCTGCTACAGGTTTTCTACTTCTCACACGAGCTAGTCTTGTTAATGTTGTTCGAGCAGGAAAAACAGGGGCAGGCAGTACCGGGTGATGGGTTGCAGGCCCCGGCAAAGGAGTCGCTTGCAACTGTTCAACGCTATGGTCGGTTTCCAGCTGCTGGCTAAATGTTAAGGCATAAGCTTGTCCAGCACGAGCAAAGTTACTCATTATCATTAGCGTGGGTATGGTGGTTTTGATCTTAGTGTAGATTGTACAAAAGTCATTTTTCTTTATAGCAGCTATTCCATAAAAATGATCAGAAAATAGCTTGTTGGCTTTAGCCGCTAACCCAGGCGTTAGGTTAACCGTTATTCCGCAAAGTGTGCTGTCAGGGCTATATGTTGCGATAGCTTTATTGTCTCTGTGTAGTTCTCGCCAATAAGCATTCCTTTTGCTATAGGCTTTTGTATTAGTTAAAACAGTTGAGGCATCTTTATCACCCATCGCGACCAAGTGTTCATAGAGATCCATAAAGCAGTAGCATGGAATTGTTATGGCAGTAGCATCATCGTTAAGGTTGGCGTAGATACCTAGCAAGGCATTAATAAGATATTGTAGGTGAGCTAGTGTTAAATTTTGTTGGTTAGTTAGTTGGGCGATAGTCGCCGAGAATGCATAACTTAACCGCATAATAGCCGAATCATAATCAATTAATACTTCATGTGAGGGTAAACTGTAGGGCAAACTGCGAACGATTAACTGGGTTTTCCCCATCGTATTCGCGAGATACAGGTCATTGGCATCAAATTTGACTGCATTGTAGGCGAGTTCGGGGCGGGCGAGTTGCTCTATCTTGACTAAGGAAAAATGGGGAATCGTAAAGCAAGCGATACGCTTGGTTGTAACAACCGCTAAGCACATATCATTCGCCGCTATTTGTATGATGGCTTCACCTGCGAAGAGGGAGAATGTGAAGCTTTTTGCCAGATATAGGTAAGGTACTAATGACAAGGCATGAACTGTGCCATTGGCTGTGGCAGCGAAAAATATAAGTTTAGATGTATTACTGCAGAAATGTAGCAGCTCATCTCCAGGAGTATCGATAATACTATGACACTGCATTAAACCTGAATGTCTGTCAGCTAAGGTATAGTGAATAATTTGATTACCTATCACACCCATGTGTTGGTAATGCCTGAGTGTGTGTGGATCATTATGCTTATTTTTTTTATCGTTATAATAGGTAAGCATATGACTATATTGCTGTGCATGCCCACCACAATGTAGCCTCACTATTCTATCAGATGCAAATCGACACATCCTATAACTAGCATCACTCATGCGGATAAGTAATGCGCGCGGTGGTGATTGTTGAGCGATAAATTGAGCGCTGTCTACAAGCGCGTTATCATCATCCGGTATGGGGATGTAGCCTTTATGTTCACCGTTACCTGTCACTAAATCGATATAATAAATGTCAACATATTCACTGGTGACAGTAACAAAGCGTGTTAAATCGTCTGATAAAATGGCAAAGTCATATATACATTGTTCTTCTGGCTCTTGTGAAGTCTCTTCATCTAAGGTCAAATCGATAATATGTTGTGCGCGAGATGAAAAATTGTGAATATGTAGCTGAGCCTGTGGGTGCTGCTGTGGGGTAACATGAAGCGTGACTAACGTTTCTGATGAGCTATGAATGAGCATGTGTTTATTTTTGTTATGAATATTTTGGACGTATTATAAGAGATAGAGCCTGAAGGAAAGCTTAACGCCAAAAAAGAAAAAACCTCACACCTTTAAAAAGATGTGAGGCCAGAAAACGGCCTAGCAATTATTGTTTTTATTTTGCTTGCTACGCCAACACGCCTGATTTTACTATTATTATTCTTGTCGTTCTTATTATTGTTATTGTGTCTTGGTTCCCTGGCTAAAGCCTTTTCACGATTATTACTACAAGTGATAATTTTTTCATCCGACGAGATTAATACGTCGATTTGATTTGCTGTATTGTTAGAGCGTTTTTGCAAACCTTTATCCTTTATAGTCAACACCACCGTTTGAACACCAGAGCATGATAATTGTTTGCACAGCACTTGGGTACCCTATTTTTTGGGGTGGGCAAGGCTGTCTTAACTATTTGATTTTAAAGGGATACAAAAAAAGTGGTACTAAGGTACCACTTAATAGGGTGTTTTTGAGGGAAAAATCTATAGTTTTTGGTAGCTGACAGTCGCTAATGTTTTATTAGTGTTCGATGAGCAATTCACAAAATGTAAGTCATTAGCTGCACCACCAAAATACACGTGCTTATCTTGTTTGCTAAAGCCACTGACTTTATAGCCAGCTAAGCCTTCGACTTTGTACGAATGGCATTTGCCATCTTCTGCACTAGCATGTTGCTGAATTTGGTAATGGGCTTCTGTATCAGTATTTTTGACATTCACATAGTCAATGCTAGCAGCTGCTTGGCTAGACCCTGTGATGGCTAAAAATAATATACATGTTGCGGCGAAATATTTACGAAGGTTGCGCTTGTTCATTGTTGACTCCCTGTCTAATGATGCGTATTCAATTTAATACTTACGTAAAATCCCATTTCGCGTAAGTCCTAGAAGTATAGACAAGGTATTCATATCTGCTAGTCAAGAGCGCTTGTTTTGGTCAATAAATGCACTAAAATTGTCTTTAATCTCTGTGCGAAATACGCTATAGTTCTCGCCTGCAATTACTCACAGGACCACCATGACCCCAGTTTTAGCCAACATCTTCCCGCTGCACAAGCAGTTAGGCGGTGTCGACTATCGGGTTGATTTGGCGCGGACTGACGAACATAAACAACAGATATATAGCATGCGCTACCAGATTTTCAATCTTGAACTAGGTTCGGGGCAAGCCGGTGCCATTGATATCGATAAAGATCTATACGATGATTATTGTGATCACTTGGTGGTGATTGAGGAGGCTAGTAAACAAGTGGTCGGGACTTACCGTTTATTATTGCTCGACCATGTTAAAGATAGCATTGGGTTATATTCTGCAACTGAATTCGATTTATCCTTCATTTATGCCGCTAATTTAAAACTCGTTGAAGTTGGGCGCGCTTGCATCGATGAGCAGTATCGTAACGGTTTTGTTATTAGTTTGCTTTGGTATGGTTTAGGGGCCTATATGCAAGCGTTGGGCTTGGAATATGTTTGCGGGTGTGCATCAATGAATAAGGGGCAGTCTCCCGAATTGGCTTCACAGATTTATCAATTATTTAATAGCCATCATCGGTTAGTGTCTGATGATTTACAGGTTAAACCGTTAGAAAAAAATAGGTTGCCAGGTTTTGATGCTGACATCACTCTTTTCAAAGCGGGCAATGTGAAGCGACAAATGTCGACGTTGTTACGCAGCTATTTTTCTATTGGCAGTTTCATCGGGGGTGAGCCGGCTTATGACCCTGATTTCCAAGTGATAGATTTTTTTGTATTACTAGAATTAGCTAAGTTAAATAAAGGCGCGGCGCGGTTCTTGTCTTAAACGTGTTTAAAGAAAAAGCTAAACACGTTAATGAGTCGCCATATATCTTTTATTTTCCGCAATGAGAAATTCGCATCAACATGATCAAGCAATGGCGTAATAACCATCTTTGTTTCAATGCCCATGCGAGTGAAGTCATCATACATCGCCGCGCTTTCAGCTGGTGGGAAAATTTTATCTTTCACACTGTGAATTAGCGCTATCTTGCAACGTAGGTCATGTAAATCACTTGAGCGGGTCAAGCGATTTTCTAAATCATCAATAACGTCTTGGTATTGTGTTAAATAATGATCTGTATGCATGATGTTATCGACAATGTGTTGATATTGCTGAGCTTGCTCGGTTGGCAGTGTGGTTAAATAATCAGTTAAATCATGCGTCTGATGTTTTGCGAAGTCATCATCGATAGCACAAACTAAAGCTTTATCTAAAGCATCATCTTTATCTTTGGAATAGTGGAATAAAGCGCGGAGAAAAATAAGCCGCGCATAAATATCAGTGCAACCTTTTTCACTTAACGCATGACGACATGAACGAACAAAAGAGCTCGAGCTACCAATTGTGCAGAATGCACTGATATGTTGATTAATTAATGGTTTTGCTGCGGCATGCAAAGCAATGGTGCCGGAATAAGACACTGTGAAAATAGCGAGTTGTTGCGTGGGTACTAAGTCAGTTTTATGTAGAATATCATTGATACTAAAAACGACATCGTTAACCACATCAATATTGATTTGTAAGTTACTGATACGCTGATAAGAGGGTGCGATCACACGGTAGCCATAATGTGCCATGGCTTTGCAAAAAGCAATGCCACGCGGGTCGCGATAACCCGGACGATTTTTCCCGTGCACGAATACGATATAACCCTTGGGATGAGTTTTATAATCGTAAACATCAATCGGCATTTCAACGCCATTTTCAAGTGTAAGATGGTGTTCCTCAATCTGAACGCCATCAACCCGCTGTTTCAGTAAAATATGAAAAAATTGTAATGTCTTGATAAAGTTAAACATGTCCTGATAACTTAGCATCTTTATAATGCCTGTCAATAAAAAATGCTTGTCACCTGATGTGGGGTGCATATATAGTGTGCGCACTTAAAACAATATTGAGATCTGTGATGATGAAGCGTTCGTTAAAATTAGTTGTTGCCCCTATCATTAGCTTGGTTATCGTGACCATGGCTAATGGGTTGTTTACAACATTGCTGACATTGCGTTTGAATGAAAATGGCGTACCCGCTATTTTTATTGGTCTTGTATCCGGTGCTTACTATGCCGGGATGGTGATTGGCTCATTTCAGTGTGAACGATTCATCTCCCGTGTAGGGCATATCCGCGCATTTGCAGTGATGGCCTCTGCCTCGGCGGCTATTTTTCTCGCTCAAGGTTTGTGTAATGATGTCTGGGTCAATATGTTTTTACGTTTTTGTGGCGGTATCTGCATGGCGGGCATCTTCATTGTTATTGAAAGTTGGCTGCTTGCACGCAGTACACAACGAACTCGCGGGCAAATATTAGCGGTGTATATGACGGCACTTTATGCTGCTCAAGCCACAGCGCAATTTTTATTACAATTACACACGACAGAGCAGCTATTGTTGTTTTGTATTTGTGCCATGTTAGCTAGCTTGTCGGTTATTCCCGTTGCCATGACATACATTCGTTCGCCCGTTATCAAGGAGCCCTCGACGTTAAGTTTCAAAAAGCTTTATCGTATTTCGCCTATTGGGGTCGTGGGTTGCTTCGCGGGTGGTCTGATGTTAGGTGCTATTTATAGTTTAATGCCTTTGTTTTTTGCTCAGCTGCATTATGCGGTAGGTGATATCGCCATTTTAATGAGCGTGTTGATTTATGGTGGTATGTTGCTACAGTATCCCGTTGGCCGCTTGTCTGATTTTATCGGTCGTCGAAGAGTGCTAATCGCTATTACTATGTTGACCGGTGCCATGTGTTTCTTGATGATAGGATTTGCACAAATTAATATGGCCACTCTTGTTCTGTTAGTGTTTTTGTTGGGTGGCTTCGCCTTTACCCTCTATCCCATGGCCATTAGTTATGCGTGTGACTACATACCTAAAGCCGATATTGTGGGGGCGACACAAGGTTTACTGCTAGCTTATGGAGTTGGTGCTACAATTGGCCCAATTGTTGCGCCGCTCTTTATTCATGTGACTGGAACATATGGCTTACCTTTGTTTTGTATCGTTGTCAGTGTTGTTACATCAATATTCTTTTTATGGCGAAGCACTCAGCGCAAAGCAATTCCCGTGGAGGAGCAACAAGAATATGTTACTTTGCCTCGAACATCACCCATCGCCAATGAACTGGATCCGCGGGCAGAAGAAGCTGAAGAGGAGTTATTATGAGAAAATTAGTGCTGGACATTGGCAATAGTCGCCTTAAATGGGCTGTTATTGATAATCAGCAATTAAGTTTTGGTGGTGCTTACCCTTATCGCCAACGTGATTTTAAAGAATTAGCCAGCGAAATTTGGCAAGACTTAACCGTTGACCATGTTGCAGTGGCTAATGTGGGCGGAGATGATGTTGCCAAACAATTACGTGATTGGGTCGCGGATAAATGGCAGCTCGATGTGCAGTTTTTACTGGCCGGCCTGCAAAGTCATGGTGTTAAAAATGGTTATGCTACACCTTTTCAGCTCGGTGTTGATCGATGGGCCAGTGTTATTGGTGCATGGCAGCAACATAAAGCCCCCGTTTGCGTTTACGACTGTGGTACTGCCATCACAGTTGATGTCGTTGATGATAAAGGGCAGTTGCTTGGTGGCACAATCAGCCCAGGCATGAACTTAATGGTCAAAAGTTTAGTGTCCGGTGCCGATGGCTTAAAAGATTTTGCAAATAATTGTTTCGATAGCCAGCGTGGTGGTGAATTGACAATATTCGCCAAAGATACACGCAGTGCTATTTTGAATGGTTGCTTGCTTAATGCTGTTTCATTCATGGAATGCACGGCTAATGAATTGCGAATTACTTATCCTGATATGAAGTTCTTGGTTACAGGAGGGGATTCAGAATTGCTGATGCCCTACTTAAGCGAACATTTTCAACATAATCCTTTCTTGGTGTTAGAAGGCGTGGATGTGCTTTCTACTTAATTTAAGCTATGAAACCGTAAAGGTTCCGCAAAGACAATGCACTTCACTAGCAGCATTCAAAATATGGGATACACTTCAAAGTGTTCATCAGATTGCGAGGGGCTGCTATGTTAAAAAAAATTTCTGTACTGATAGGGTTTTTACTCTTAACTAGTGTTGCTGCTGCCGCGACGAAAACAGCAATATTTGCAGGTGGTTGTTTTTGGTGTATGGAATCAGACTTTGACAAGGTCCCCGGTGTAGTGAAAACAGTTTCAGGCTATGACGGCGGTACAATCAAAAATCCGACTTACCCATTAGTATCATCAGGAAAAACACAATACGTTGAATCATTGGAGGTCACTTATGACCCTAGTAAAGTGACGTATCAACAGTTATTGCAATACTACTGGCATCACATCGATCCCACTGTGCAAAATGCACAGTTCTGTGACCATGGGCCGCAGTATCGTAGCGTTATTTTTTACACCAATAAAAGTGAAAAAACGCAAGCCTTAGCATCATTGGCACAAGTGAAAAAAGAATTTCCGCATGTGTATACTGAAGTGATTCCTTCAACAACTTTTTATCCTGCAGAAGCCTATCATCAAGATTATTATCAAAAAAATCCTGTGCGATATAAATTTTATCGCTGGAACTGTGGAAGAGATCAACGAGTAGCAGAGGTGTGGCATGGTAAAAAATAAAATATTAGTAATAGTAACGAGCTTAATGTTAACAACGGGGGTTGCGATGGCCAGTCAAGAGAATACAGATAACTATACACATTTCAATAAAGCTGAACGCTTAGCTCAATTGACACCTTTGCAATATAAGGTGACACAAAAAAGTGGGACAGAAAAGCCGTTTAAAAATCCTTATTGGGATAATCATCAGGCGGGTATTTATGTTGATGTTGTGTCGGGTGAGCCCTTGTTTAGTTCAACCGATAAATATGAGTCAGGCACAGGTTGGCCTAGCTTTACTAAGCCGATTGATAAAAAATTTATTACCGAAAAAGAAGATAAAGGCTTTTTTACAACACGTACGGAAGTGTTATCTAAAAAGGGTGATTCACATTTAGGGCATGTTTTTGCTGATGGGCCAAAAGATAAAGGTGGGTTGCGGTATTGTATGAATTCGGCTGCGATGCGGTTTATTCCTGTGGCTGATTTGGATAAGGCTGGATATGGGCAGTATGATTATTTGTTTGAGAAGAAAAAGTAGCGCGGATATATCCACCAGCGGTGGTGGGTTGAAGCTAGGATGGTGGATATGAATCGCTACGCGATTCTTTTATCCACCCTACAAAAAAATACCTACTAGCGAGAGATAGTGCTGGCTGGTGAGCTAGATGGCGGCAGGTGAAAGGGCGGTAAGATAAAGCAGACTCGCCATCCCTGGCGCGACACCGAATTCTTTTTTCGCCCCAGCTCAAACTTACAATGCTCACGCATTGTCCGTGTTTGAGCGTTCGCCTTTGGCTCACCCGGATGATTACATTGGGAATGCGCTGCGCGCAGGTTATTTTTGAAAGATTTGAAATCAGCCGGTCAAAAAAAAAGGCGACCCCCAATGGGATCGCCTGTGTGTGGTGCTGACTCACGGATTCGAACCGCGGACCGGCTGATTACAAATCAGCTGCTCTACCAACTGAGCTAAGCCAGCAAGTCTTTACAACACAATCGTGCTGAAAAGGGACGCGAATTGTAGTAGATATTTTTAGCATTCGCAACCATTATCCATTATCATCGCGTTTATGCATGATATCACGCTCATTTCTATTACCATTTTCTTTGTTACCGGCGCGTTTGCGGGCATGGTTGACACTATCGCCGGTGGGGGCGGGTTAATTGCTGTGCCAGTGATGTTGATGATGGGGGTGCCGCCAGTGGCGACGCTGGGGACGAATCGGATGCAGTCGGTTATTGGTGAAGTCACGGCTAGTGTGCGGTTCTATCGTTCTAATCATTTAAATTTAAAGCGTTTGTTGCCCGGGATCATATGTACGGGATTAGGCGGGTTTGCGGGCAGTATTGTACTGGCGTTGATTCATGCTGCGATTCTGAGTAAGTTAATCCCCTTTTTATTATTAATTATTTTACTTTATATGGCATTTTCGCCACGCCCCAATGAAGAAGACTGCCATCCACGTTTGCCTGACTTAGTGTTCTTTGTGGGATTTGGTTTCGCTATTGGTTTCTATAATGGTTTTTTTGGCCCAGCAACCGGCTCGTTTTGGGTGATCGCGCTAATGTTTTTTCTTGGTATGCATCTACAACGCGCTGTTATTCACGCTAAGCCTTTGAATACCATTGGTAATCTGGGTTCATTAGTCTATTTGATCGCCATTGGTAAAGTGGTTTATTGGATAGTGTTGTGTATGGGTGCTGGGCAAATTTTAGGTGCGATCTTGGGTTCTCATATCGTGATGCATCGAGGTAGTAAATTTATAAAACCTTTTTTCATTATTGTGGTGATGATCATGACAATCAGTTTATTTATTGAAAATTATGGTTAAGTTTTAAACTCCGCCAAATAGTTACCATTTTCGCTAGACAACAACGCGTAAATATTCAAGATATCCTGTAATTTAATTTGCATTTGGAATATATTCAATTATAATATTGCTCAGATGTGCAACTGGGGCGCTGGTAGCACATCAAAACTGCGGAAATTGTTTCTGTAGTTATCGGAGAAGCCGCACGACGGGGGAGTTGTGCGGCTACTTGCCGAACCCCGTGGGTGCACCTTTAACAACCTGGTTAAACCCTTGAAACTGATGCTTCCGATTAAAAAAACATCAGCAACGAGCTAACCAAGTTTCCGCGCCGACGGGGCTTTTTAAGACTAGCATAGATTTTTGTTCTTGTTCGACAATTCCCCTTGTCCAATCTCATATATGGTAGATATTCACTGGCCTTCCGCCAACACTTGCTATTGTTCTTGACATATGATACCTTCGCGCTCCATTTTGCCAGAGTATACGTACTTGATTGGGCGTTAAATGAACACTGTCCAGCTTTGGTTTTAGAGTATTTACTCGTTAATGCTTAAGTAGGCTTCCTGAGTGGGTGAGTGGGAAATTGAAAATGCGAGAGCATTTTCCCCACGAACGCGAGGCAGGAAGCCGAGCAGGATAACGCCACATGGATGTGTAGTACTGGACAGTGTAGAAAAAAACGAAATTTGGAGGGGTTCCCGAGTGGTCAAAGGGATCAGACTGTAAATCTGACGGCTCAGCCTTCGAAGGTTCAAATCCTTCCCCCTCCACCAGTTTTTAGCCGTGCTTCGGCACGAAGAGCTGATAAAGCGGCAAAATCAGCGGGTGTAGTTCAATGGTAGAACCTCAGCCTTCCAAGCTGATTGTGTGGGTTCGATTCCCATCACCCGCTCCAGTTTTTGAATGGTGAGCTAAGCTATAAGATATTAGCCCACATAGCTCAGGTGGTAGAGTACATCCTTGGTAAGGATGAGGTCACTGGTTCGAGTCCAGTTGTGGGCACCACTTAAAAGATTTTTAGTTTGTGCAAATGCACGAATTAATTGGGGGCTCTAGTTGAGTCGTTAACGTTAGGACTTACTGTTAAGTCTTGGATCAACCGTAAAGTGTAAGGTGTAATTATGTCAAAGGAAAAGTTTGAAAGAAACAAGCCACATTTAAATGTA
>TARA_R110000868_G_scaffold148357_1_pt1 | contig 19760 bp, 16 predicted proteins | sample TARA_R110000868 | Tara Oceans TARA_R110000868 (sample SAMEA4397489) | marine metagenome | biome: Polar Biome; feature: [SRF] surface water layer (ENVO:00010504); material: water (ENVO:00002006), including particulate matter (ENVO:01000060) such as... | depth 5 m | reverse complement strand
AACTTAATCTACCCAACAATTACACATTAACTGACTAAATTAAAACCAAATTATAAATCAAATAGGTGATGCACTTACCATCAAAAAATTAATGGAATTTAGAGAAAAAGCGGCAAGTTTTGTACTAAGCAATGAGAATATTGCAGAGGCATTAAACTTATTAGACAACGCAAAAGATACAATTCCAAGTGAAGTTGTCGTATGGGAAAAATTTGAATACGAACCTATTGAAAGTATCATTGATTACATAGATACAATAGAGTCTATGCTTAAAGCAGCATACCAAGAAGGTTTAAATATTAACAAAAATTCATCATCAATTTAAAACCAAAAAAATGAAAAATTTACTAAATTACGCAGCAGAAGTAGTATTGAAGTACCCTCAATTAAAAGAGGAATTAGACGGTTTAATAGAACTTTGTGTTAGCGAAATTGAAGAAGGTGGATCAGTCACTCACGAGATTAGTTTATGTTGGTCAGACATTGAAGAAACCGTAAAAGAACACGAAGCAAGCTCATTTCACGCAATAAAAGAATTCATACTATAACCAATAGCAAGGACATTGATGAATTGTAAAAGAATAATAAAAGTAAGTAAAGTTAAAAAGAATTTTACTTATTACTAGAAAATATAATATAAACTTAAACTAATTAATTTCGTAATATGCTACTTAACCTTATCGCATTTTGTATTTTTTTATTACTAACTAAAATAATTTGGAATTGGAATTTTGATTATTCTAGAAAATGTGGTTTAATATTTTGGTATTTAAACCCAATAACGGGGGAACGAGATTTTATAATTATAACTCGTGGGAAATCGTAAACATAATTTTTGTGAAACTAAATTAATGATTATTTATTTAGTTTGGCAAAAAAATTTAAATACTTGCACTAGTATTGCTATTAAATTTAAAACTTCAGACTGTTCTATTCATAGAATAGTAAGTGCTAAAACCTTAACTAAACTTAAAACTAATATTATTAATAATATACCTATGAAAAAATATAGCAATTTTGAAAAAACAGAAGAAGAATTGTTATCTTTTTCAGGGTATAACTACGAAGAACTAATTAAAGAAGTATATGGCAAATAAATATAAATTAATGGGTTTTGAAAAAGAAACCGAACAAATAGATAAATTGTTAAAAGAAATGGCAGCTGTAAATGCTGAATTAGGACGTACCAGCACTGATTTCGAGAAAAAAAAAGCTTGGAAAAAAATTATAAATAGAGAATTAAAAATCAAAGAAATTGATTTAGAATTTTATAAAGAAATTTGTCCAGATTCAGAAGATTATTTATAATGGATTATTTTACAATAACTTATTTTAGTTCCTATGGAATGGTTATACCTACTATTGTTTTTACTTACTCTGATTTAAAAGCAGAACTTGAAAAGTTAAATATTTTATATCAAGAAAAACAAACTATGGTAGAAATAAAACTTGAATCTACTAAAGACTTTGAATAATGTTTAAATCTAATAAATTACCTATATCTTATTATAGAAAACTTTATTTTTCTTTATGCAGAGACATTCAAAAGAAAATAAATAAAATTAATTGGACAAAAGACCAAATTCATGAGAAAAATAAAGAAATTGCTAAAATTAAAACAACCAAAGACTTAGTTACTGAAGAACTTTGGAAATCCTTTTTAAAAACCCTAACAACCTATTGGAAATTATGATTAATGAAAACATTAAATTACAAGCTTTAGTACAAGCTTTAGATTGGTTTATCTTGGTAGATAAGACAGAGTATCGTAATGAAGCTATGCAAATTACAGATAAAATGAGAGCTTATCTTAGAGCAAGAGTCTTAAAAATGGAAGAAAAGTACACAACAGAAGATTTAGACACTATCATAGATTTATCTAATGAAATAGTATTAACTCTAAACAAAAAAGAAGAAGAGTATGTCACAATTAATTAGAAACGCAATACAAACTCCAGATGGTACTATTTTAGAATCTAATCACAGACATGATTTTGTGACTCATTTAGACAAAAATGGAGAAGTTTATGGTATAGACGGAGGATTAAACTACCAAAGAATAATTGGAAATTTATCAGATTATACCGATTTGACTGTAGATGATACTGCTTCTTTTGAAATAGTTCTGGAATTAAATGGAGGTAAATTAAATCAAAAATCTTTTTTAACTAAATGGTGTAGTTATCAGTATTTATGTGAAGCTAAGTTTTGGCTAGGTTTTAAATTAGGTCAAATTAAAAACTTAGAGAAATAAATACTATGACATATAAACAACTAATTGAAGAAAACTTTACTTATATCAAAAGAAAATTTGGAGATAGTTGGGAATATGATGCTTTAATGGAACTATATTTAAATAAAGGAGAACAATACACTTTTAAAGATAGTACCAAAACTGTTAATCAAGCTTTGATTAATAAAATAGCACAACGTCACTCTACTTACATTAAAGCTTTTGATATAAAAAGAGTTTATCATCTAAAAGGTAAAAAAGAAGATATTACTGACGTAAAATTAGACTCTTTAATCTCAGAAGATTTAAAAACACCTTTTTTTGAACCTACTTTTATAAATGAATTTTTTATAGAATGGAAAGAAATAAACAAATTTTTATCAAAGGACACTCTTGATTCTAAGATTCTCAAAATGTATTACCAAGGTTATACTTGTAGAGAGATAGGATTAAAAATAAATAAAAGTAAAGCTATGGTAAGTTGGCACTTAGTTAGAGCAAAAAAAGAATTTAGTAAATTAATATCATGGAAGTAACAAAAAGACCAATTAACACTTTAACTAAAATTGAAATTAACGAAGCTTTTGATATTTGTGCTAAAAAGTATAAAAATCAAAAAGGAACTACTTTATTTGAATCTGATAAAAAGATGATGTTAGAATTATCTTTTCAATTAGGGGTTATCTCTCAAGAAAAATATAATGAATTTAAGTAAATATGGAAAAATACTATACACCAGAAATAACAGAGTTTTTTGTTGGGTTTGAATATGAAAGATTTGTGCCAAGGTCAAATGCTACAGAAGAAGAGTGTTGGGAAAAATTGGAAATGTCTGTAAATTATTTATCATTAGATGATATTGATGATGAAATTATAGAAAAAGAAATTAAAGTTAAATATCTTGATAAAGAAGATATAGAAAGTTTAGGATTTATTTATAAAGGAGTTAATGCTTTTGGCGGTTTATCTTTTGAAAAAATCAAACCCGTTTTTGGGTTTAATAACACTGAATTTACAAAAATAGTTTTAAATCAAAATACTGGAGTTACTATTGAACAAAAAATAGAATCCGGATATGATAATTCTTGGTGTACTAAATTTGAAGGAACTATTAAAAACAAATCAGAATTAGTCAAACTTCTTAAACAATTAAATATTGAATAAATGGAACTACCTAAAAATTTAGCCTTAATTCTAGTACATATTCAATGTATAGATGATTTGCTAATTGATGATAAAACTATCTATAGACACGAAGGAAAACGTATAAACAATGAATTTAAAAAATACGTTAGAAAAATATGTTCTAAAATGGAAGTATCTTGTACTGGAGCTGAATTAGAACTAATTGATTCTCTAAGAGGATTACATTGGAAATTAGATCAAGAAATGATTAAAGAAGAATTAATATAATCAAAAAAAAGTGTCTAATCTTCTAAAATCAAATCTAAAGGATACTCTACAAAGAAAGGAGCCGAAGTCATGTTTTCTAAAAAACGAGATTTGTCTTTCAAAGAGGAAAGTTCATATATATTTTTAAATGGACTACCTCTTTGAATTGCAAATTTAGTAAGTCTTGTTCTCCCTTTATAAGGACCCGATTGTAGTTCTTCAAAGTCTAAGAGCATTCTAAATATATTCATAGTATCCCTAATTGTAGAAATACCTACTACTGGATTTTTTAAAAGTTCAGTAAATGTATCTGGACTCCAAAAAGCAGATTGTTCTAACATAAGCCTATTGGAAGTATAGATCATAAAATTAAGAGCATAATCATCATCGTCTGAGTCTATATTAGACATAACGGCAGCTAACGTAGCTGTAGTAGCCATTATAACAAAATCAGCCGTTACTCTTTTCAATTGTCTTTTTTCAAATTCATCTAAAGTAGGTAAAGCAGCCCAAGCATCTATTAAGTTTTGTTCTTTAGATATTAAAGCTTTCCAAAGTGGTTGCATTGTATCTCTAGTAACTCTACCTACAGTTCTGTAAGTACCTTCTTCTTCGTGACCTGTAATGTAATCAGTTTGTCTTGCTTTGAATCTATACTCAATACCGGAGGGAAGCCAATTTTGGTGCATCATAATAGCTCTACCTAAAGCGTTTTGGTTGATTTTACCTTTTTCAAAAGCACTTAATCTACCTTCTATTCTAGCTGAAATTTTATCTGCTTTTAGAATTACTTTAGTTAGATCTGCTTGAGATAATCCTTCATCTAAAATTAGTTTACTACCTTTAGAATTAATCTTCTCATACATATGTGGAAAAGAATAAAAGTCTTCTTTTCCTTTATATTGTTCTTTAGAAATCCATTTACCGTTAACTAGTCTAGTATTATACATAAAACCTAAAAGAATTCTACTTTTAAGTTGATAATCCCCCGGCAAATAGTTTAAGTAAAGTAAATCAGATCCAAATAACCTAGACATTTTATTTTGAATATTTGAATCCCCAAACATTTGTTCTGGAGTAGATAGTAACCCGGAATTTTCTAAAAGAAGTACTAATTTATTACTTTTTACTTTTTGACGGGTTATTAAACTTGAAAGAGCTTCTGGAGCATTTCTAGTAGTTTCTCCAATTGCCCATTTTTGAGATTTTTGATCTATGTATTCTCCAACAAAACCTTCTATGATTGTGTCAAACTCAGCGTGAAGTTGTCCAGCAATTTGAGTAGGTAAATTAAGTCCTAAGTTATTATTTCTAATAAACTTATTTAGTCTATCAATTACTTTAGTTACATTAACTCCGTTAATTTCAATACTATCTGATTTTACATCATATACATTTTGTTCAAGAAACGCAGTTAACATTGTATAAGTATTTGTTTCAATACCTTTTATTACTTTACCTTTTCTTATAAAATCAGCTTTAGCTATTTGTCTTTTTACAGAATTAATTAAAGACTCTTGTTTTTTTAATTGTTTAAAGTTTTCTGCCATATTAGCAAATCTTGTAAACGTTAAAGACAAATCATGAGAAAGATTTGCAGGATCTATAGCTTCTACATAGTGGTATGGTAACATATAATCTTTGTATCCTTCTACTCCAAATTCTATAGTATCATCTTTTCTAACAGAAAACTCTCGTTTCCATTGAGCATAAGATTGTTGAACCCTACCTTGTTTTAGGTAATTCATATAGTCTTCTTCAATTTGAGGAAGCATATACTTATATTTACCTATTCTTTTAGAAATAGGAAGTTTAGCTTTTTCAGTTTGTAAAGTTTCTAATAAAGCTTTATAAAAAGGTTCATTTTTAACTTTATCAAAATTTGGATTTTTCCACTTATCTGCTAAACCTAAATCTGTACTATCAACTACTTCTACTTTGTTATCTGCTAATACTTTAACAAAGACTCTTTTGGCATTTTTACCAACTGAAATAGCTCTAATATCCCCTACTTTATACTCAGTATAAGCAATATCTAACTCAACTATTTTACCAATGTAAGAGTTACTTAAAAAGTGTTTTTCAAATGTTTCATGATTTATTACAAACTTGTCGTATTTATTTAAATCTAAATTTTCTTTTTTCCAAGTATTTCTAATAGTAGAAAATCTTTTCATTTTATTAGATGTCTCTACATCCCAAAATTCTGCCTCTACAGTTCTAATAAAATCTAACTCTTTTCTAGCTAATTCTAAATCTTCGTTGAATACACTTAAAGCTTTTTTATAGTTTTCTTGATTTGATTCAATAAAATCTTGTATTTTATATTCAGTAATCAAAGAGTTTTTATCAATAAGATCTCGTACTTTACCTCCTTTATTTTGAAAAGTTGTTTGGAGTTCAATTAACTCTCTACCTATACCATTAGAATAAAAGTCTACTGTCTTCTTAATGTTTCTAACTAAAGTAGCCAACTGCTTAATTAAAGGATGATTAACATTAAATATAGAACCCATGAAAGCTTGCAATATATTAATATCTTTTCTAATATCTGTACTTAAAGCATTGTCTTTATACTCATTGTACTCATTTGTTGAACCAAACTCATTAGCATTATTATAATCAGCTTTCTCTAATGCAGCTTTAGCTTTTTGAAAAATACCAGCAAATTCTTTATAAATTTCTCCTAGTTTAGATTCTAAATTAGGCATTTGCTCAAATAACGTATTAAGCTCACTAAATATGTTAGTATGATTTGTTACAAAAGCAAACATATCAGAAAACCTAGGATGCTTATATAAAACTTTAGTCTTAACAATAGTTTCGTGAATTTGTTTCAAATCAGATAGAGAACCTTTCATATATTCATATGTAAAGTTTTCTATTTCTTTTTTATCAATAAGATCTTCAAGATTTTTAATTCGTTCTTTAATTTCTTGAGCGTGAGCTTGTTTATTACTTTTATTTAATCTATTTAATCTATCTTTAAGTTCAAGTATTTTTTCTTTAGAAAACTTAGAAGGATCTACACTTAAAGAAAGATAAGAACTTTCTGAAGTAGCTTTGTTAAGATCTACATTTCCAGCAAGGAACTGAGAAGCTAATTCAAAACCACTTGATTCTAAAACTTCTTCTATGTTAATGCCTTTTAGTTTATTCTTAATCCACTCTAAAGCTCTTCTAACCAATCTAATTAATCTAGATTCTTGGTTTAGTTCGCCCCCTTTTTGCAGTTCATCTTTTTTAATTAGTTCATTTAAAGCTCTACCAATGTATTTACCTACAATTTCTATTTTAGTTTTTTGAATATCTCCCGCGTACTTAAACTTTATCTCTTCAAGGTATAAAGAAGAATATTCAGCCCATAATTCAGAAGATTCTATATTATTAAGCATAGCTTGAACAATACTATGTTCGTGACCCAAAGCTTCTACAATAAAGTGACCAACTTCTTCTGGTAGTTCTTTAAAGTTTTCAATGGCAATAATTTTATTCAATATATCGGCTATACCTAAAACACCAGAAAAATCTGTTTGAGGTTGAATCTCCTTCATTTTCTCAATAAAAGCTTCTATAGATTCAACTCTAATATTTGCGTCTCTTAAAAGCTGTTTAATTCGATCTGTAACTTTATTAGAAATCTCTTCTTCTAGTTCAAGTTTATTATCAACTGTTTTTAATCCGGGAACATTCTTATTGAATAACTTAGACTTTGGACTTAAACTAAAAAAACTTAATTGTTGTCCAACTTCACTATTAGCACTTTTTAATTCTTCTATTGAATTGTATCTTTTACCTTTATATGTGGGTTTGCAACTCATTTTATATGTTTCTCTTTATTTTAATATCTTCAAAATTGCTTACAGGAGGGTAAGCAGCAAATTCTTCCCCACTTTCTCCAGCTTCTTTCTTGTAGGCATCTATTAAATTATCAAATGTTTTATATTTTTCTAGAGATTTTTTAATTCCTTCTATATCAAAATTATACCCCATTATAGCAAGTTTCCAAATATCTTTATCAAGTACATTTAAACTATTTTCTTCATTAACATTTGCTAATGATTGAAAGTTATTAAGTAATTTTATTTGAACAGCTTTAATTGATGTATTTAAACCTTTTTGATCTAATTTTGATAAACTTTCTTTATTTATCCCTTGCCTTTTTTGCATTTCTGGAGATAAATTAGTATTTACTTTAAATTGTGCGAATCCTTCAGATTTTTCTTTAGAGTTAGGATTTATAACAGGAATATATTGTTCACTTGCTAAATCTTTTAATCTTTGCATTGTACTTGATGGATCTAGAACTTTACTTTTATTAAAAGCAGACTCTTGAGCTATTATAAGTGTAGTTGCTTTAGCTAAGTTATCAACATCTTTATCATTTAAACCTAGGCTTTTTTGCATTTGTGTTGCATAATCTATTGATTTAACATAAGTAGTGTTACCTTCAACGCTACCTACAAGATCACCAAATTTAGCCTCTAGTTTCATAGCATCATCAAAATACTTAATCTCATTAGTTTTTAGATATGATTTAGTAGAAAAATTTTTATTTTCCATTACAGCAATGATATAAAGTCCTTGTTCACCTGACACCATTTCTTCTAATGGAGTAAATATAGTAGACCCTCCTATCTCATGTTCTACATATTTTTTACCATTTTTTTCAATTATTATTCCTGCATGAGTACCAATAGTAGTATTCCCTTCTGTATAAGCATCTGTTTTATAATTACTCTTTTTATTGTAAATATTGACTCCAGATAATGGAGATGCTTCTAATATAGCCTTTCTATTAACTTCATCATTTTTAATTGCGCTTTCTATTGCTTTACTTACTTTTTCATTAGTTATATCCCCCTCTATCTTTGGTTTCTCATTAAATAACCAATACCCTTTACTAAAAGAGTTTTTATTTTGAAGAGTTTTCAGATAAGTCCATGCATCTCCACTTACACCCTCAATTCCATATTTTTTATAAGTCTGAGAAACATATCTAGCACACATATTAACATCACCTATTATTTCTTTATTATTAAAAGTAAATTTTTCTCCTTTACCTTGCTCAGTAGTCGTTATTGTTTCAGAAACAGGGTTATTAATATTAGAAGTTACTATGTCTTTAGGGTCTACTAAACTAGAAGATGTAAATTCCGTATTAATATCTTTTAATATTTTTGTAGAAACATCGTTGTAATCAGTTTCTTTTTTATTTTCTATAAAGGAATTATAATTTTGTTCTGCTGCTAAACTTTTTTCCCCTACAACACCATCAACTTCTTTTTTATATAAATTGGAATTATAATTTTGAATTGCTTGTTTTGTTTCGTCTCCTAAAATACCATCAAAACTGCCATCCTTTTTAATAGAATTATTTAACTTATACCCTTTATTATTTAAATTGTTTTGTATTTTTTTTATTGCATCTTTATCTAATCCAGCATAAAACTCTGTGTCATCTGTAGAATTATATAATTGGTCAGAGTAATAACCTTTTTCTAGTAATTTTTTTTGTTCTTTTTTAATATCATCACTAGATAAATTATCAGTAAATACTTCATTACTAGGTGTTATTGTTACTTCTTTTAAAGGAGCTATCATATAGTAGCTTTTATCCCCACTAAGAGTCTCCTTTTCTTCAGCATAACCTTCTAAATTGATTTTATCACTAGCTGTCAATTTCTCAGGATTATTGCTTAGATCCTTAACTTCCTCGTAAGTGTAGTCAAGCTTTTTATTTGAAAGTTCTTCATTATCTTGATAATTGTCTCTAACTCTAATAGCTTCATTAATACTAGGATCCTTTTTAGCTGCTCTTTCTTCTTTATTAGAACTGAAAACAGAACTTACTTTTTCTTTAATATCATCCCATCCGGGAATTAATGTGCCGTCCTCAGCATAATCACTTTCTTTAGGAAGACTCTGTATATAAGAATTAATACAATTTTCACAGTTATCTTTAACCATATCCTCAATTTCTCTCCTATGTTTAGCAGGTATTATTGCGTAATGACCTTCTTTTGATTGTATTAGGATTTCTCCTCCTTCTACTTCTATATTAATATTTTTCATATTAGTCATTATTAGCTTTTAGATACCCTAAAGAACCACCTATAGAACCACCTATAGAAAAAGCTCTTTGTAGTTCAGGCAAGTTTATTTGTAAAGTATTGTCATTATTAATTATGACTTTATAATCCAAGCCTTGACTTTTTATAAAGTTTTCTAAACGTGAAGCACCTTCAATAGCATCTTTTTTAGTTTCAAATCTCACATGATCAAAAGCGTCATCAGTCTTAGAATATTTAATACCTTTAAATAAATCATCTTTACCAGCAGCACTAACGTAAGGTTTATTAAAATTATCTAGTGTTGAATATCCATGCTTTTGTTGTTGGTCCCAATATCTTAGACCGTCTGTAGAAATAGTTTTTCCTTCAAATTTTATAGGTTTAACTTGTACAATTTTTTCTAACTCTTGATTAGCAAATTTAATTAAATCTTTATCTGACGTAGGCATATCTGCTTTAATATGCCACGCATTAGTTGCTGTAGGTTTCCAATCATCGCCTATTTTATAATTTCTCATGTAAGCAATGTTTTCACTTGTTTTTGGATTATAAACAAGAATAACATCATCTATTTCGCTTCCAGGTTTAGAATAAGTGTGTAATTGCAAACCATTTTTATATTCAACTAAATTCGTATGATCATATTTTCCTATCCCTAAATCTACATTTTTTCCTACATCCTTAGATTTTTTAATAATACCATTAGTTCCTAAGTCATCTATAGATATACCAAATTCTTTACCTACATCATCTACAGAAGAAACTGCATTAGGAGAACCTGGTAATTGTTTAGGAACTTTTGGATATCCTTTCAACCAATTTGGTGTTATTGTTTCAAAATTTGAATCTTTTAACAGTTCTAGTTCAGGTGCTTCCTTTTGATACATTTTCCAATTATTTATTAAATCTTTATTTAAAGGGATATACTCTGTTTCTCCTAATATGTTTTTTCCTTGAATTACATCATAACCTTTATTTTTTAATTCTTGTAATTTTTTTACAGAAATATTATCAGAACTACCACTTTCCCATTTAAATACTTTAGAATTTGCAGGAATATCCATACTATATCTATAAGGAGCATTACCCATAAATTTAGGTACAGAACGGTCATTAGTATAAAATCCTCCAGGCATTTCTAATGGATCACCTGATTTAATAGCTCTTCTTTTAAATTGACCTGGTCTTGGGCCTACATTTGGATTAAATTCAGTAAATTTTATATCATCTAAAGATAAGTTTGGATTGTTACTTCCATGAAATAATTTATTCATAGGAACTTCTTTATTTGCAAAAGAATTATATTTATACATATTAGATAACAAACCTTCTTCTGTTCCTAAAAATTTTTGTATTGCTGCTAATTTTTCAGCCCCTGGTAAATTTGATACAGCTTTATATACATCCCCTATTTTTGCAAATTTTCCTGTTTGTGAAAGCTTACCCCAAATTCCTAATCCTATTAAATTCAAAGGATCTGTAACTATATCTTCTAACATTCCTGCTTTATTCTTTTTGCCTTGTAAAGCGTCTTCTAAAGTAGTCTCATCTCTATAAAAAGATTGTACTACTTTAGGACCTACTGTTAAAGCACTTAGTATTTTACCAGCATCTCCTAATTTAGACATTACAGGATGTTCTGCATAATCTTTTAAGATTTCCCTCTTTTCTCTATTACTAAAATCAGAAGAATTTAATATATTAGAAAATGCCTGTACAGATCTTGAGGAATTTCCTTTTGGATCTTTAACTTCCGCTACTAAAGAGGTTAATCCTATTTTAGCATCTGCCCATAGAGAAGATTGATATTTAGGATTTCTTTTAATAATTTCTTCTTCTCCATCAGACATTTGATTTAACCATTCTGCTCTACTTAATTCTCCTTGTGGTTTATTTCTAACAAGTGCTTCTCCCGTGTAATCCATAGCAGCATTATATCTTCTTTCTAAACCTTCTTGTTTAAGCTCTTTTTTCCAAGATTCACCATCTATTTTTTTAATAGCTTCTCTACCTATGGGAGTATTAAACCTATTTTCTACATATTCATCTATATTAAAAGGATTGTTTTTAACATATTCTTCACGATATTTTAACCATTCAGGAGCTTCTGCTGTTGTAACAACTTCTTTTAAAGTGACACCAGACTCGTAAATTTTATCATCATTGTCTTTTATAGGATCTGTTTTAGGTTTATTTTTAGGATCAGGAGGAATAACTAATCCTGTAGCAGCTATTAATAAGCCATGAGCAGCTTTAATATCTTTACCACCCCTTCTTATATTTACACCTTTATCTGAAATAGTAATATCTACCCCACCTTGACTGTGTTTAGGCATTCCTTTAAAGTCTTTTACTATTTTCCAATTAGTTCCTTTAGTAGTATTTGTTAGTCCTTTAACAGCACAGGGGTTTCCATTTTCATCAGTATAAGTTATTTCAGATTCAGAAATTTCTGTAGAATTATTTTCATTTGAGTTATTCTGAATAGGAGAACTAATATTAGCATACCATATTTGTCTTCCTCCTTTTCCAAAATTATTTGCTCTCTCTAAATCTATTCTGTCTTTTAGTTGAGGAAATTGCTTTTTAATTTTACTAACATAACTTAAAGCCTCTGCATAAGCAGTATTTCTAGCTTTTACAAATACTCTTTGTGTGCCGCCTTCGTCTGTATATCTTTGAAAAGCATCATTTTCTAATAATAAATTTTCAACATCAACCGTATTAAATTCTTTACTAAAGTTATTAAGCTCTGTTAAAGAAGGAAATTTATCAGTATCCTTAAATTCTTGCCAACTAGCAATATCTAATTCTAACTCAAAAGATTCTGAACTTGATTGTTCTAATAAACTTTTAAATTCAGGATGTGAAATATTAATACATCTTACCATTAGCTATAACATTTTTTTAAGTAATTTGATAACCATTCTACTCCTCTTTTATCAGCTTGTGTTTGTAAATCTTCTATTGTACTTGTTGGATTTTTGGCTAAAATTCTTTCTTTAAACTCACTCCATAAATTTTCTACAATAGGTTCAACACTAGTAGATGGTTGAGTAGTAAGTTTTGAAAACTCAAAGTTATAAGAAGATTTTTCAGATTCTATAAATTCTCCCATTTTTAAAGGACTCTTATAAACTGTTTTAATAACTTCTCCATTTTCTATAACTACTTTTTCTATTCTACTACCATTATAACTTTTAAATCTTAAAGTGACATCATATCCTTTTTCTGTTTTAGTTATATCTTCTATAATACCATTTAAATTTACTGTTTTGTATTTTAATTTTGATGTTTGTGTAATAGTATCTCCAATTTGATTTAACAATGCACCTTCTTCAACATTAGTAGATGGTTGAGTAGTTCTTAATTGTTCTACTACTTCAGCTAATGCTGTAGGATGCATACCTTGACCTCTATCAGCAGATTTACCAGCATATAATAATGTAGCTCCATCAAGTTTACCTTGATTAATTTGATTTAAAATCCATTCTCTTTGGTCTTCTTTTACATCTTGAAGCAGAGTATCCCTTAATTCCATTTCCTTGCCTGTAGTAGCCACAGAATACTCCATATAATCACTTATAGGTTCATCAACTCCTAATAACCAATCTTTATAAGCTCTTACTGCTTCACTAATACTGGAAACTTTTATAGTACCCCCATAACCAGCTTCACTAAAAGGATTACCAAAATGTTCATTAGGTTTAGCAGACTCAGTACGCATTGTATTTATACCTTCTGGAGTATATACAGGTCTTGTTTTTAAATCTCCTGACCATTCTCTTGACAAATCTATTGTAGGTTCAACACTAGTAGATGGTTGATCTGAGTTGTTATCCTCGATTCGCGAATTACGAATTTCTTCATCGGATGTTTCTCTAATAGAAGCTTTAGTAGGAGACATATTAGTAAAATCAAAAGTATGAATTCCGTCCCCTAAGTTAGTATAAGCTTCATAAAAAGCAAATTCATCAGTAAGAGAAGATATTTTAGCAGGTAAATATTTACCCTTGTGTAAAACAGAAATCCAAGTCGGAGCAATTCCATCTCTAGTTAAGTAGTTATTTTCGTCAAGCTTAACTCTAATTTCTTGAATTTTTCCTTTTTCCTTTTTAATTCTATTATTATCGTCTGATTTTGCTAATTTCTTAGTAAACATTTTTCCACTTGTGTTACGAATTAAGTTCTCGACAAAGTTAGATATATTAAGTGAAGTATTAGAGTTAAAATCAATAGATTCAAAAAACTTTACGGCTTCTTTTTCCCAATAACTAGGATGAATCAAGTGATTAAAAGTAAACGGAGTAAACTTAAATCCAGAAGTAAACATAGAATATTTAATAAGATTATTAAATAACTTACTATCTTGAGACTCAAGTAATTTAAACTGATTTCTAATATACTCTTGACTGAAAGCTAATAATCCAGTATTATTAAACTCTATTCTCATTATATCATTATCTCCTATTGGAGTATCTAATAACCTAAGAAAATCATTATCAATTCTAGTTTTAGCTTCTGCTATAGCTATTGGAGTACTAGAAAGAATTTCAGATCTTTCAGATGTATTAAACATTCTCGGATCGTAAAATAAATGAGTAAAAAGAAAATCTCTAACAGAATTGTATTCATCAGATTTTAATTCTCTTTGAGTAATATTTGCAACTATACTATTTAATGTTCCTCTAAATAAAGTAGAGCTAGTTGCAAATAATGGAGATATTTTTTTTACAAATTCATATACAGGAGATTTAAAGATCTCAATTAAGTTACCTTCAAACAATTGATCTACTGGAGTTAAATACTTTAAACCCTCCTCAGCTAAAACTGATTTGGCTTTATTAAGCATAATTCTTTTCTCATAAGTATTTTGACTTTTCCAACCAGCATCAAATTTATGCGCTATTGAAACTGAGTCTAACTCTTGAGCAATTAAGTAATAAGTAGCATAGTTAGTTAAAACTTTTTCTTTAATAGCTTTAGCTTCTTCAATTTGTACTTCTATACTTTCTAATTCTTTTTCTTGAGTTGCATTCCTATTCTTATTTTCTTTTAATTCTTTTCTAAGATCTCTGATTTCAAACTTTTTAGCTTCCATCTTTAAAGAATATTCTAATTCTTCAAAAGTTACATCTTTAATTAAAGTAGCTTTAGTTTTATTAAACTCTCCTCTAACTAAATTAATAGCTTCTTGGTGAGTACTACCCCCTCTAATGTGCTTAACTATATTACCTATGGCGGGATTACCTAAGAAATAAATTGCAGTTTTAGTATCTACTCCCACTCTTAATAAGAGGTTAAATACACTTATTGTATCTGTATTTAAATTGAAATAATCCGCAACTGGAGTTTTACCATTATCTACATAAGCAGAAAGCATTTTAGCTAAAGCTCTCATTTTAGATAAAAGAACTTCACTAGTCTCAGAATAAAGTTTTGTGTATTCTACTCCATTAAACAAAACAGGTCTTTTAGTTTCAATATTAGTAAAAGCCATTTTGTCATTAGACGTTACAGCATTTGCCCCGATACCAATAAGTGCCTTACCCGCCATATTTCTTTGGAAATACATAGCTTGAGTAGCTGGGTTAAAGAAACTTTTTTCGTTGTCTAGAGCCTCTAGTTTTGCTTTGTTTTCTTCATAAGACTTAATATCTTCTCCCTCTAATAACAAAGCTACTTGATAACTATAATCTTCTATATCTTGGAAACTAGCTGGATTAAAAAATCTAGGAATCATTTCCTCATCAGACATTACAGAATACATAATGTCTATAAGTCTGTTATTTTGAGATTTAGGTACTGTTATTTTTCCGCTTTCATTAACACTAGTCTCTTTGTACATTACAAAAAACTTATCAATGTCAAAGTCAAAACCAGTAATAGTAGTAGCTTCTCTAGGTAGTATAATACCACCCGCAGTATCTCTAAAGTCTTTTACTTGAAGTACAAATGTAGAATAAGCTTCCTCATTAGGAATTCTAAGCCCTATCATCTGTAAAGCTTCTTTAGGAATATCTTGTATATCTAATTCTTCTCCACTTTCAGTAAAGAAGTTCTTAGTCCACATAGGTAAATAACACTGAATATAAAAAGTTCCATTTTCAAATTTAATTTCTAATTCGTCTGAAACTCCGTGAGCTGACATATTCACAAAAGCTCCTCCGGGTACTTTTTGTCTACCAACTTGTTTATTAAAGTTAGTATTAATAGCCATTTCATTTTTAGCAGCAACAGAAGGAAATCCTAATGGAAGTTTATCAATTTCTTCTTCTCTAACCTCTGTTAAATCTCTATCTGCTCGTTTTAAAAACTCTTTAGGATTATCTGATACTTCATCAAAAAATTCTTTAGATGCATTAGTTACTTTATTATTAATAATGTCCAAGTACTCTTCAAGTAATTTAGAACCCTTTACAGTTTCATTTTTACCTATTTTGTAAGTCTTATCTGCATTAATAAAAGTAGGAAAATGACTTCTTAACTGAGAAGAAAATATAACAGAATCATCTAAAAAGTGAGCACCAGTTTGTTGCTGAATGCCATAAAAAGTATTATCAAAACGATAATAATTAGATTCATCTATTTCATCTCCTATTTCATCTACTGAGAAAACATTACCTACTTTAACAGAAGAATTAAACATCGCAGCGTCTAATTTCTTATCTCTCATAGCGTTATAAATCTTGGTCAAAGTTTCACTATTTTGAGAAATACCAACATGAAGCATATGTTCGGAATTCTTATGTTGAGAAGGAATCATCATATTCAATTCTGAATCCCAATGTAAATTATACATATGAGGTTTTCTAGGAGAAAACTTAGTAATCTCATTTACAGATAAAGGAGTATTAGTAAGGATTTTCTTTTGAAAAATATCTTCCATTTCAGAAGGCCACTCATTTTGAGACTCTGCGATAGCTTTATATCTCCAAGGAGAAATCCAAGTAAATCCATCTGTAATATTGTTGCCAGAATAAAAATCCCATAACTCAACTGGAAGATTAGATAAAAATTCTTTATCAGATCTTTCTGCCACATCTTCAATATAAATTACATTGTAATTACCTTGATCTATGTTATAATCTTTTGGAGAATATACTTGAGCATTTCTTTTCTGAATATCCCCATTATTTTTATAATGAATTGGATCTCCAGAAGTTAATACAAAAGTTTCGATATTCATCAAAAAGCTATTTACAAAACCTTCGTATAAACTATTTTTATCCTTGAATTGGTTTTTAATTCTAGGATCTAAAATCATATCTTTTTCTAGTTCCCCTCTTTTATTTGTAATTTCTCCACTAATATTTAAACCTACTGATTTTAAGTAAGTTATATAAGTTTCAAATTCTTCTTGTAGAAAGGTACTAATAAGTCCTTCATTTGGAACTATAGTATCTTGTTGTTTAGATAATAGAGTTTTTAAATAAGGTACTCTCTTATCGTTAGGTTTGTTTTTTATAAAGTCTTGAATAGTTTTTGTTCTAACTTTTTGAGCAGCTCGGTACTCTTCAAGCTTATTAATTACTTCTGTTATTTTCCTATTCTTAAAAGATATGATAGCGGCAGAACCTTTATCAGCAAAAATAGTAGTAATAAATTTACCTCTGGCTGCTAAACTTATTTTAGAAAGTTCTAATTCTAAAGGAGTTAACTTAGAATATTCTATGCCGTTTCCTTGATCGTTAAGTCCTCCAAATAATTCATAGGAATACTCAGCACCTTCTTCTAATAGACTATTAATAGAAGTTAAAGGATCTCTTACTAGCTTTCGTCTTTGTTCAACGCTAGTAACAGGAGAGTTTAATAAGCTTATCAATTTAGACATAAAATTAGGTTTATGGTGTCCAAATCTAGGATTACCATTTATACCTATATATCCAGTTCTTATTTCTTGATTATAATAAGGTTTAAGAAACTTTGCTAATTTTTTAGCTTCATCTGCAATAGACAAAGGTTTATCACTCTCTAAGTATTTATCTAAAGCAATTACATAAGAATTTAAAAGATTAGCTATCTCTATATTTTTTCTGATTTGTATTTTTTGATAGCCTATAAATCCTAAAGGCTTTTTCCATTCTACTTGAAGCTCATTATAAAAATTAGGAGGAACTATTAATCCAGCTTCGTATAAAGAATCTTTAATCTTATTAAATTCTTCCTCTGAAATAGTTTCTTTAGCGTTCTTTTTTAAGTTAACTGCTTGTTTAGCAAAATCATCCCTTACTTTTCTAGCTTGTTCTTTAGTTTTAATTTGATTTAACATACTAAAGTTAGCAAGAACTGTATTCTTAGCAATCTCTTTTACGTTTCTTCTATTCTCAGGAAATACTCGAATTACTTTTTCTCCCAAATCATTAGAAGTAAACTGAACTACTGTAGAGGGTACATTGTTCATAGCCGCGATGTTCTTAAAAACATTGCGCTTCATAGTTTCATCAGAAGCTAATTTAGTATGAACAGTTTCTAACATTGGGTTATTAGTATCCTTTAATTTACCCATCATTTCTTCTATACTTCCAAATGTATTGGCTAACTTATCTATAAGTTGGGTATATACATAGCTAGGAGAATAGAATAAAGGAAATCCTAAATCATCTACTTCTTGTTTTAACTTACCATCTACATAAACACTTTTAGAAATATTAGAAATAAATCTTCTAATTTCATTGTTTAGTTTACTTTCTGGGTTTACTTCAAAGTTTTGTTCATCATAAGAAGTAGGATTTTCTTCTGAAGCTTCTTCTATATCCAAAATTGCGTCTAATTCAGCTACAAATTCTTTAAACTTTTGTAAATCAGAATCTGTAAAAAGAGTATAAGTTTTTTCTGATTCAAATACTATATATTTATTACCTTGAATTGTGCCATTAGAGTACGCACTTTCTAAATAATTAGAATATTGTAGGGGACTTCCAATATTATAAGCCTTTGAGTTAGTCTCAAATAATTTGTTAACTCCTTGTTTAAGAGGTTTTTTAAATTTTTTCCCCTTAAATTCAATATAGTTAGCTTTTAAATATTTAGTAAAGTCTTTTTCAAAAGCTGAAGTAAATTTATTTATACCTTCATTTTCAAATTCAAATATTCCAGAAATTAAATTTTGAAGTTTAGTAGCTCTATAATCAAACTGTTCTTTAGTTATTTTACCTTCTTTTTGCTCAAGTTCAGATATTTTAAACTCTCGCATTAGATTCTTATATATTTGAAAATGAATCTGATCTAAAGTATAGTTTTCAAGTACTTCTTTTTCTGAGATACCTTCGGTGGTACTAATTTTGCTAATACTATGAGATACAAGTCTTCTTAGCATAGAGTATCTACGTTGCTTCTCTATCTCTGAGTCAAAGATATTATCTACAGAAGTTCTAAGGTAATCAGTAACGTTTCTTTCAAATTTAATTTTACCCTTGTATACTCCAAGTTCTATATTTTCAAACAAAGAGTCTATGTCTAACTTAGGATTAACAAAGAAGTTTTTAATTAAAGTATATAGTCTATTAAATAAAGCTTTGATAGAACTTGGTAAAGATTCTTCCTCAAGACCATTTTCTTTATCCAATACATATTCTCTAAATTTATCAGCAAGATACTCTTCGATTTGAAGATCAGTTGGAGTACCTTCAATTTGAGTAGCTGCTTGAGCTAAAATTCTAGCTTTGTTTTTTGTATCTAATATTTTCCAAACAGCGTGAAAAGCTTCATGGTATTCTGTACCAACTCTACCGTTTCTTAATAGAAAAATACCAGCGTCATTAAAGATACCGTTTAAAAATAATCCTTTTTTACGAAGTTCTATTAAGTCTTGAATATTTTGTTCTGAAATAGGAAGTTCAGAAATACTAGAAACCATATTAGCTTTAATTCCAAGTTTCTTCATTAACCATTCTTGAGCTTTAGCCTCATTAATAGTTTTCATTGGAATACCAGAGATAGAAGTTAAGTAATCTCTATCTGAGCCTATATTAGAATCTTCATCTTTTGAAGCATCGAAAATATTAAAACTACTCTTTGTAGTTTTTGTAATGGATTCAACTGCTTTACCATTTGCATAA
>TARA_R110000868_G_scaffold335060_1_pt1 | contig 19792 bp, 15 predicted proteins | sample TARA_R110000868 | Tara Oceans TARA_R110000868 (sample SAMEA4397489) | marine metagenome | biome: Polar Biome; feature: [SRF] surface water layer (ENVO:00010504); material: water (ENVO:00002006), including particulate matter (ENVO:01000060) such as... | depth 5 m | reverse complement strand
GCCGCCGCTCTCCAGCCCGCCACGTTCACGCCAGGCGGCCAGATCGACCCAGGACAATTCAGTCGAGCCGCCGCCGATATCGATCACCAGCGCCGCATCCTTGGCTTCGTCGAGCAGGTCGAGACAGCCATGCAGGGCCAGACGCGCTTCTTCTTCCGGTGTGATCAGATCGAAACCGATCCCGGTCTCCGCCTTGACCCGTTCGAGGAATGCGACGCCATTGGTCGCCTCGCGGCAGGCCTGGGTGGCGATGGCGCGATGCTTGACGACGGCATGACGGCCCAGCTTGTCGGCACAGATCCGCAGCGCTTCGACGGCCCGGTCCATGGCGCCTTGCGACAGCACGCCATGGGCGTTGAGGCCCTCGCCGAGCCTGACCACGCGCGAAAATGCATCAATGACCTGAAAGCCGCCACTGGTGCGTTGCGCCAGCAGCATGCGGCAATTATTCGTACCGAGATCGATCGCGCCGTACACGGGAGATGGCGGCCGGCGCCGCCCGCTCCGCTTGCGTGCGGCGGATCCAGTCCCCGAATCTTCCGGGGGCGAAGGCTCCGCCATGTCAGTCCTCTCGCCACATCGGTGCGCCTGCAAAGGCCGGCGCAACACGATCTGGCCCAATTTAGTCTTCATGATCACCATACGCGTCTTCCACCACGCCGCAAGGTGGCGTAACGCAAGGATGACGGCTTGGCCGCGCCGCACCTGCGGCAGTGACTGCGATTGGCCCACGCGAAATTAACCGGCAAGGTTCAAAGTGTTGTGATGGAAATGCGTGAAGCAAAATTCGGCCTGGGCGATGTCGTCCGTCACCGCCTCTACCCGTTCCGCGGCGTGGTGGTGGATGTTGATGCCGAATTTTCCAATACCGAGGAATGGTATGAATCGATCCCGGCCGAAGTCCGGCCGGATCGCGACCAGCCTTTCTATCATTTGCTGGCCGAGAATGATGACAGCTATTACGGCGCCTATGTCTCGGAACAGAACCTGCTACCCGACGCCGAAAACGGTCCGATCGGCCATCCCCAGGTGCATGAAGCCTTCGAGACGTTTGATGGCACGCGCTACATCCTCAAACCCCTGCCGCAAGCCTCCAATTAACCTGGCATAAACCCTGTTGGCACTCGCCTGCCCCGCATGTCTGCGCCTGCGCCATTATGGCCCGCGACTTGCTGTCGTTCAGGCATGGGCCCGGATTGAAACATCCGGTGCAGACGATCCAGGGTGAGGCTTATGACTGACAACCGGAATATGGGAATCGATACGCTGCGCGGCCTCGCCTGCGTCTTGCTGGTGGCCTTTCACGTGATCGGCGAAGCGCCGGAACACGGGCTGCGGCTCGATTGGGATCACCCCTTCGCCATGTTCTCGGCCGTCTTCTTCCATCTGCGCATGCCGCTCTTCGCCATGCTGTCAGGCTTCGTCTATGGCTATCGGCCGATGAAACGTGGCCAGGGTGGCAAATTCCTGACCGGCAAGGCGCGCCGTCTGGTCCTGCCCTATCTGTTTGCGGCCACCGCCTTTGCGGTCGTCAATACCGTGCTGGGCGGCGCCTTTGCATTGCCGCTCGGCGATTTCTGGCAGGTCTATCTGGAACCCTATGCGCATTTCTGGTTCCTGCACTCCATCCTGACGATCTTCCTCGTCATCGCGGCGCTGGACTGGTTGTGGCCACGTGCCCCGCTGGGCGTTGCCGTCGGCTTCCTGGCCGTCAGCTCGCTGCTTTTCCTGACGCCGTTTGGTGATGGCATCAAGCTCTTCTCATTCTTCCATACGCCCTATCTGGCGCCCTTCTTCGCGCTCGGCCTGGTGATCAACCGGATGGAATTGGCCAAGGTGGGGCAGATGCCGCGCCAGCTGGTCTCCACCGTGCTGATCGGTGGCCTGGTCTCGATGCTGGCCGTGCACGCCTATATCGTGCTGACCGATCCGGGACATGAGCTGCTGCGCCGTGACTTCGTCGCGCTGGGCCTGGGCCTGTGCTTCTCCGGCGCGCTGATCATGCACCGCTTCACCATCGCGCCACTGGCCTGGCTGGGACAGTATTCCTTCTCGATCTATCTCTACCACATGTTCGGCGCGCTCGGCCTGCAGATGGTCTACAACTTCATCGGCATGCCCGACGCCTCGCTCGGACTGGCGCTGGGCATGATCGCCGGGCTCGGCGCGCCGGTGGTGTTCCAGATCGTGACACTGCGCATTGGCGGCATTGCACCCATGATCGGTCTGGGGCTCAAATCCCGCCCGCGCGTGAAGTCTCCGGCCATGGCAGTGCCGCGCCCGGCCAGCGCTATCTGACACCCGGCAGAGCCGACAAGAAAAAGGCCAGGACCGTCACCGGTCCTGGCCTTTTTGCATTGGATTGCGTCAGTCTCAGGCCTTGACGACTTTCTGTTCGATCGCGCCGAAAATCAGATGGCCGGCGGCGTCCTTCATCGAGATGCGGACGGTATCGCCATACTTCATGAAGGGCGTGGTCGGCTTGCCGTTTTCGATCGTCTCGATCATGCGGATTTCGGCAATGCAGGAATAACCAACCCCGCCTTGCGACACCGGTTTGCCGGGCCCGCCATCGAGCTTGTTGGAGACCGTGCCGGAACCGACAATCGTGCCGGCGGTGAGCGGGCGCGTCTTGGCGAGGTGAGCGATCAGCTGACCGAAATCGAAGGTCATGTCGGTGCTGCACTCGGCCTTGCCGAACAGCTCGCCATTATACTTCACCAGCAATTCGCCGCTCAGCTTCTTGCCGTCCCAGGCCTTGCCCAGCTCGTCCGGGGTCACAGCGACCGGCGAGAAGGCCGATGGCGGCTTGGACTGGAAGAAGCCAAAGCCCTTGGCCAGTTCGCCCGGGATCAGACCGCGCAGGGAGACATCATTGACCAACATCACCAGACGGATCGCCTTGGCCGCTTCATCGGGTGAGCAGCCGGCTGGCGCATCACCGGTGATGACGGCGATCTCGCCTTCCATGTCGCAGCCCCAGGCCTCGTCGCCGAGCGGGATATCATCGCGCGGCGCGAGGAAGGCATCGGAGCCGCCCTGATACATCAGCGGATCGGTCCAGAACGTCGCCGGCATTTCCGCATTGCGGGCCTTGCGCACGAGTTCGACGTGATTGACGTAGGCCGAGCCGTCAGCCCATTGATAGGCACGCGGCAGAGGCGACAGCGCCTCGCGCTCGTGGAAGCGTTCCGACGGCACCGTCTCACGCTCGAGCTGCTCGGCCAATGTCCGCAGGGCCGGCTCGCAGCGATCCCAATCATCGAGGGCCGCCTGCAGCGTCGGCGCGATCAGGCTGGCATCGGTGCACCAGGCCAGATCCTTTGAGACAACAACAAGCTTTCCGTCGCGATGACCATTCTTGAGCGAGGCGAGTTTCATGGTCGTTGGCTTCCCTTTTTGTGAATTACCAAAGGCTTGATTTGCCGCCAGTGTGGCGCAAGCCGGATCAGTTCGCCAGCAAAGGATGCGGCGTGTTCAGGGCGCGACGGGCTCGAATGTGCCGTCCGGTTTCATCCATTCCAGAATCCCCGTCGCGATCGAGAAGCGGGCGCCATGCAATTGCATACCGCGTGATTTCACGGCTTCGGTGACGAAGGGAAACTGGTGCAGGCGGGTGACGGAATGATGCACCGCGAGCAATTCCATATGGTCGCAAACCGTCGCCAGATTGGCCTCGCCCAGCTTGGCCAGAACCTGTTCCCGCGCCGGCTCGAGCGGCTCGAGCCATGGGCCGAGGAATGTACTCTCCAGCTTGTCGAGGCCAATGGCGCAGGCTTCGATGCCGCCGCACTGGCCATGCCCCATCACGACAACATGTTCGACGTGCAGGCGTTCGACCGCGAATTCCAGCGCCGCGGAGACGCCGTGGCGGCCACCATCAAGATCGATCTGCGGCACGAGATTGGCGACATTGCGCACGACGAAGAGATCGCCCGGCCTGGCACCGAAAATATGCACCGGATCGACGCGGCTGTCGGAGCAGGCGATGACCAGGGTGTGCGGCTTCTGGCCCTGACTGAGTTCGCGATACAGCTCGCTCTCGGCGCGGTAATTCGTGGCGCGGAAGCGGCGATAGCCGGCGGCGAGTTGCTCGGGAGGGCCTTGGATCATCAATGGTCAGTCCAGCTCTGCGACCCGCGATCAACAGGCCTGGGGATGATGGTCGCGCAAGGTGGGCGCTGCGACCAGCGCATGCTGGAGTTCTAATGCCAAACCTTCCTCAATAGAAGCCGCCGCTGTCAGCAAAAAAGCGGGCCGGAGCGATGGCTCCGGCCCGAAGAAATACGGCTAGGGAAATTGGAGCCCGGGAGGGACGACCAAGTCTAGGCGCATTGTGCGAGCGAAAGATTCGCCCGGACCTCGTCTTCGCTACCGGCAAGGCCAGAAGCGGTATTGAAATCGGCAATGGCTGCAGCATGATCGCCAGCCAGCCAATGGGCGGCACCGCGATTATTGATGGCGCGCCAGGCCGTTGGCGACAGCTCGACAGCCGCGTCACAAGCCTGGACCGCCTGGGTGAATTCACCCGTTGCCGCGTAGGCGTAACAAAGATTGGTCAGGGCCGCAGTGCGCTGGCTCGGAGCGGCGCCGGAGGCGGCGACTTCCTGGCCGAAATGAATTGCCTGGCGCCATTCACTACGCGTCAGGGCGTTGTACTGGGCCCGCACCGAGCCATTGGCGGTTCTGTGGGCAGCGAGTTGCGGTTCGGCATCGCAGGATTGGGCCTGGGCACCAGCGGTGGCACCCGCCAGCAGGGCGGATGCGAGAATAAGGGATCGGATCATTGGAGACTCCATAAGTGAACGATGTTCAACTTGGGAACTAAGTTATTCGAATGGAATTGACCAATTCAGGATCATCGATATACGTAATTGAATGGAAGACTGGTCCGACTACCTCGTTTGCCTCGCCATCTCGGAAGCGGGCAGCCTGACGGCTGCCGCGCATCAGCTCGGCGTGAGCCAACCCACCATCACACGCCGCCTGCAGGCGCTGGAACAACGCTTCGGCGAGCCCTTGTTCGAGCGTGAGAACGGGCAGTCGCGTTTGACGCCGCTGGGTGAGAAAGTCGTCGCTCATGCCGCGCGGATGCGTGAGGAAGCTTCGGCGATCGAGCGCGCGGTCGTCGCCCAGGATCAGAGCCTGTCGGGTCTGGTGGTTATTTCAGCGTCCGAGGGCATTGGCGCCGACTGGCTGCCGCGCGCCCTTGCGAGCTTTCACCACAAGAATCCGGGCATCGGCATCGAGATCTCGATCAAGAATCACCCCGCCAATCTCGCCGAGCGCGAGGCCGATATCGCGCTGCGCTGGAATGGTCCGGGAACCCAGCAGAGCCTGATCGGACGACGCGGCGCCACCGTCGGTGCCGGGCTTTATGCCTCCAGGGCCTATCTCGAAAAGAAGGGCTGTCCGGCCAAGGTCGAAGACCTCGCTGACCACACCTGCGTCGGCTGGTCGATGGGCGATTATTTCGGCTGGCCCGGCACGGCTGAGGGCGCGCCCGTCGTGCCCAAACATGTCGCCTTTCGCGCCGGCAGCCCGGCCACCCATGTGCGCGGCCTCGAGGCCGGGTTTGGCATTGGCATGACCTCACACAGGCTGGCGCGGCAACACCATGATCTCGAGCGCGTCCTGCCGGACTTCAGCTCCTCGCTGGATTTGTGGGTGGTCGCCCATGAGACCGTGCGCAAGAGCGGTCGCATCCGCGCCGCCTTCGATCACATCATCGAGCAGATGACTGCCGACAATGCCTATTTCACGCGCGGTGAAGCCTCGGTGCTCTAGCGCCAGCCCTATTTCTTCCAGCCTTATTCCTCATCGCCGTAAATCGCCACCAGGGGTTCGCCGCCAGCGCTCAGACGAGCGCGATACATGCCGGGCGTATTGAAGCTCCAGGCGATATCACCGGCCGGGGTCAGCGCGATAATGCCGCCATCGCCGCCCATTGCCGTCAGCTCGTCCTGGATCACCCGGTCAGCGGCGGCCTGCAGCGCCAGGCCTTCAAACTCGACCAGGGCACAGATCCGGCTGGCCACCGTCAAGCGGATGAAATACTCGCCCGTCCCCGTCGCCGAGACGCCGCAGGAATTATTATTGGCATAGGTGCCCGCCCCGAGGATCGGACTATCCCCGACACGGCCCCAACGCTTGGCCGTAGTGCCGCCGGTTGAGGTTCCAGCCGCCAGATTGCCGGCGCTGTCGAGGGCGACGACGCCGACCGTGCCGAAACGGTGTTCGCGGCCGTCGCGCAGCAGGGCGCCTTCATCGACCGGCTCCGGCTCGGGCGCGCCGTCCGGACGTGCCGGGATGTCGAGGCCCATTCGTCCGAGAGCCTGCTCGAGCGACGCCCAGCGCCGTTCGGTGAAGAAATAGGCCGGATCAACGATTTCGAGGCCCTGCTCGCTTGCAAACGTCTCCGCGCCCTCGCCCTGCAGCATGACGTGCGGCGAATGCTCCATCACGGCGCGCGCCAGCGAGATCGGATGCCGCACCGAACTCACCCCGGCAACAGCGCCGGCATTGAGATCGCTGCCATCCATGATCGAGGAATCCAGCTCATTGCGCCCGGCGGCAGTGAACACCGCGCCGCGTCCGGCATTGAACATGGGATCATCCTCAAAGCCGCGAATGATTGCTTCGATCGCATCGATCGACGTCCCGCCCGATTCGAGCACGCCGGCGCCCGTCTCCAGCGCCCGCGTCATCGCCGCGCGATAGGCTGCATCGGTCTCAGGCGTCATGGCGCCGCGTTCAATCACGCCGGCGCCGCCATGCACCACCAGGGCCCAGCGCGGGGCCTCGAGCGCCATCGCCCCCGGTGCCAGCATCAAGGCGGCCAGCGCCGCAGTCAGGACATGTCGCATCAAATCAATCCCCTCTTGAATTGCACCAGCCTCGCCCTGATCGGGTGATCAGGCAAGCACAAGCCGAGGCGGCCCGACTAGCGGCGAACCCGGGCTGCGCAAAGGGCCCGAACCCCCTGAAGACTGGGCTGGGGTCGCCACCAGGTGGCACCGCCGAAATATAATTGCACGCCCTGCACGACCCGGTCGCCTTCACAACGGATCTGCTGATACGGGCCGGCACAGTCTTCGGCCTGGGCCGTCAAATCCCCGCCGGCGCCGGTATCGAAACGCACCGCGACAATCCGCTGGTCAGGCGTGCTGCAAGTGCCGATCCCGTGCACCGCCTCGCCCAGACCCAATACGGCAACGCCGGAGCGGGCCAGCAGGCGGCTGGTGACACGGCCGCGGCACAGACCGGCCGTACGCGGGGGCGCGCCGCGGAAGAAGGCGCGGACCTGGCACACGCGGCCTTCACGCCGGGTCAGCTGCAGGCCGTAGAAAAGTTCGCCATTCTCGCTCAACAAGGTGCGGCTGCGCGGCGTTTCGATGCCCATCAGCATCGTCGACTCAGCCTTCACGGTTGAACCGGCGAGGCTGGCGGCAATCAGGATGATGGCGGCGATCATGGATCAACTCCAAACTCAGGGCTCATTTCGATCAGCATAGCGCCTGGCGCGGCCCTGGTCGCCTGCCCGCCGATCACAAGCGCGTGCGCCGCGATCATCCCGCCCCTCAGCTCTCCATCCGGATCCGGACCCGCGCCCGCGAGCGCCGTCCGTCCTGATCAACCACTTCGACCAGATAGAAGCCCGGCCCGTCAGGATACCAGACCGCATCGCCAACGGCATTGCGGCCAACCAGCTGGCCATCGGCATACCAGTTGACGGCGCTCTGGCCCTGGGCTGCGAGGACAAAGCCGCGCCCCCGGCGTTCGGCCCAGACCTCCGATCCATCGGGCGGAAACAGGATTTGCGGCGCCGGGTCGAGCTGGAACTGCGCCATCGTCACCGGCGAATCGGGCATTTCAGTGCCGTCGCGCTGCGGCAGGGCCTGGGTCGGCTCCAGGCTCTCGATCAGATCGAAGACGCGAAACAGCAGCGGCAATGCCCCCTCGCGCCCGGTTATCCCGTCACGCGGCACGCCATCGGCGCGGCCAACCCAGACTACGACCGTATAGCGGCCCGCGACACCGGCCGACCAGGCATCGCGAAACCCGTAGGAGGTGCCGGTCTTGAAAGCGATCTCGGGCGCCTGCGTCGTCAAAGTGGCCGGCATGCGGCCGCCGGGATGCGGCGCGCGGCGCAAAATGGTCAGGATCTCATGCGCGGATTCGGCGCTCACCAGGGCGAAGCCGGTGCCTTGTTCAACCTCATCCTCGCCCTCCAACCAGCGCAGCGGCCGGGCGCGGCCACCATCGCCGAGCGCGGCATAGAGGATCGCCAATTGCCGCACGCTCAGCCCGGCACCGCCCAGCGCCACGGCGAGTCCGTCATCGCGGCCCGCACCATGGGGACGTTCCGGCTGTGCCCCGGCAAAGCCGAGTGCGGCAGAAAACCGCCGCGCGCCGACATCATCGAGCGTGGTAACGGCGGGAATATTGAGCGAGTGCTGCAGCGCTTCGGAAATCGTGACATCGCCGCGAAAACGCCGGTCGAAATTGTCCGGCTGATAACCGGCAAAGCGCCGCGGCAGATCGGCAATGCGGGTGTCCGGCGCGGCGAGGCCATCATCAAACGCCATTGCATAGATGAAAGGCTTCAGCGTCGAGCCGGGCGATCTGGGCCGCGTCGTCAGATCGATCCAGCCGCCCGGCCGCCCACGCCCCGCCGAGCCGACCGCGGCCCGCACGGCGCGGCTCTGCGTCTCGACCACCATGACGGCGATCTGGCTTTCACGATCACCGATCGGGAGATTGTCGCGCACTTGCTGTTCCAGCGCCCGCTGCAGCCCGGCATCGAGCGTTGTGACCATATCGGTGCGGCCAGGATTATGCCGCGCCAGCGTTTCAGCGACCTGCCAGGCGTCGCCGGGAAAGGCGCGCCGGATCGGTGCCGGATCGAGCGCCGCATCGGCCTGTGCCGCAGGCCGGGCAAGGCCCACGCTGGCGAGCCGGTCGAGCACACGGCCACGCGCTGCGATCGCCGCTTCGGGATGACGGTCGGGCCGGCGCGCTTCGGGCGATTGCGGCAGCGCGATCAAAAGCGCGATCTGCTCGATGGTCAGCGCGTCGGGCTCGCGCCCGAAATAAGCCCAGGAGGCCGCCCTCACCCCTTCGAGATTGCCGCCATAGGGCGCCAGGGTGAGATAGAGTTCGAGAATTTCGCGCTTGCTCAGATGCAGTTCCAGCTGCAGCGCCCGCGCCATTTGCAGCACTTTGGCGCCATAGGTGCGCGGCCTTGGCTCAAGCAGGCGAGCAACCTGCATGCTCAGGGTCGAGGCCCCGGAGACAATGCGGCCGGCCCGAAGCCCCTCCCAGGCGGCGCGCATCACAGCGGCGGGATCGACCCCGACATGCTGGTAGAAGCGCGCATCCTCATAGGCCAGCAATGCTGCGATGAAGTCCGGATCGATCTCGTCGAGATCGGCCGCCAACCGCCAGCGCCCGTCGGTAACGGGAAAGGCGCGCAACAATTCGCCGTCGCGGTCGCGCACCAATTGCGACCGCTCCCGGGCCTGTTCAAGCGGAGCCGGGAAGATCGCGTCGAGCGCCAGCAGAGCGACCAGCCCCGCCAGAACGCCGGCAATGACCCAATATATCCGCCCCAGGCCGAGCATGAGCTAGTCGCGCGGCCGGATGACAAGCTGGCCGGTCTCGGAGCGAGCAAACACGTCGGGCCGGTACAGGTCTTCCATCACCGCACCGGGCATTGTGTACTGCCCCGGCGTCACAGCGCGGACGATATAGGCCAGCCGCACCGAATGTCCGGTGCGCAGATCGATCGCCGCGACAAAGCGGTCATCGCGCGCTTCCGCGATCCTGGGACCATCGATCACACCGAGCCAGGAATATGTCCCGTTCGGCCCCGCATCCTGGGGACGGACGATCGCCTCGATTTCCAGACCTGCCGGCAGAAGATCCACCAGGATCGCCGGAATGGTGCGTTGTTCGCTCGGGCTCAGCTCGATCGAGATGATCAAGCGGTCGCCCTGGATCAGCTTGGTCAGATCGACCGTTGTGCCGTCCATCGCCCGGACCTGCTTGGTAATGGACACCTGTTCGGCGACCGCTGCCGGTGCCTCGAGGGTTTCGCCATGGGCGATCTGGGTCACCCAGACCGGGTTGGCGCCGCGATTGGTGAAGCCGGCACTGGTGGTCAATTCGCCAGGCGTGAGGGTGAACTCCCTTTGACCTGGCAGGGCATCGGCCGCACCGGTTTCAATTTCCAGCGCATCAGTGCCGGCCGAGAGGGCCTGGGCGGCGAGCAGAAGGAAGGCCTTCTCCTGGGTCGTCAGACGGCCCGGCTCGGGCAGTTCCAGCGCGACACGCTCGGCCAGCCGGCCAACCAGATCGCTCTCGCCGGCTTCTGCCGCCAGGGCCAGCACGCCGGCCAGATCGCGCCGAGCGGTCTGATACCAGTCGCCCGTATTGGAATAACCCAGCGCCGCTTCCGCCTCGATGAAGGCATTGTGCGAACGGGCGCGGTCTCCGATCATGAACAGGGCAGCACCGAGCTGGGCCCGGGCCAGCGGGCTGGCGATCTCGCTCATCCGCTCATCATGCATATAGCGCAGACGCGAGCGGTCAGCCCGGCCGGCGCGCGCCAGCACATAGAGCGCATAGGCCGCGCTGCGATCCGACAGACGCTGCGCCGTGTCGGTCTGCCCGACCCAGCGATAGACGGAGGATTCATAGCCCGAAGCGCGCCACAGCTCCTGCGCGGCGACATGTTCGAGCGCGGCATAGGCCCGCTCCATCGCCGCATCGGGAACGGTGTAGCCGGCGCTCTTGGCACGAGCGAGGAAATCGACCGCATAGGCACCGAGCCATGGCGTCGCACCGCGATCGCCAACCCGCCACAGACCGATCGTGCCATCAGCCGCCTCACGGCTGAGCAAGGTCGCAATCGACTCCTGGATCTGGGCGCGCGACGATTCAAATCCGGCCGTGCCCGAAAGCGCGGCCAGGCCTTGAGCATAAAGCAGTGGCAAGGCGCGGCTGGTGATCTGTTCGGTGCAGCCATAGGGATAGCGGCTCAGCGAACGCAGCAAGGCATTTTCGTCCAGCGGCGTGGCGGAGAAGCTGACCGAGACTTCGCTCGAACCGGGCAGGAAGGCCGCCAGGGTCGTGCTGTCGAGCGACCAGCTTGCGCCGGGCTCGACGCGTCCACGCACAACCTCGGATGAAGGCAACCAGGCCGAGCGCACTTCGATCGGATAGCTGCGCGAAACAGCAAAACCGGCCGGCCCGTCAACACTCAATCCGACCGCGCCAATACCGGCATCGGCGCCATTGACCGGATAGCGCCGGTCGATGCGGGCACCGCTGGCCAGTTCGATCTGGTCTTCGCTATCGGCATTGACGGCGCCGGAGGCATTGATCGCGGCGGCATAGACACCGGCCGCGCCTTCGACATTGTCGATCGTCAGCGTCGTCATGCTGGCATCACCGGGCGCCAGGAAGCGCGGCAGGATGAGTTCGGCAGGCACTTCATCGCGCACCGTCAGCGGCTGGGAGGCCTGGCCCAGCCCGGTGCCCGACCAGGCGACGACCATCAGTCGCAGCTCGCCATTGAAATCGGGAATATCGAGCGTCACCATCGCATTCCCGGCGCGGTCGAAAGCAACCGGTCCGGAAAACAGCGCCACCGTGCGCGTTGGCACGACCGTCAGACCGGCGCCGCCGATCTGGTCGCCACCGGTGCGCACAGCCGCAGCCGCGCCCTGATTGGGATCGAGCAGGCGGCCATAATCATCGAGCAGATCGACCGCCAGCGAGGAACGTCCGAAATACCAGCCGACCGGATCGGGCGACTGGAAGCGGGTCAGGGCGAGAATGCCCTCATCGACCGCAGCCACCGTCACCCAGGCGCCGGCACGAACCGGGCCGGTGGCGGTGATCGCGATATCGAGCGGCTGGCGCGGACGCGCCAGTTCGGGCGCATCGAGGCTGAGGCTGAGTTCTCGATCGCCGGTATTGACGGCGAGATAGGTCACACCAACGGCGCGGCGCGGCCGTGGCTGGGCCACCGGATCGCGCGGCGTGAAGACGGAGACCATGGCATAGGCGCCAGCACCCCATTCCTCGGTGACGCGGAAGCTGACTTCAGCGCCCTCCTCCGGCACGGAAATCGACTGGGTCGCCAGAACATGATCGCTGGCGATCACGATCTCGGCTTCCCCGGCATAGGGTGGCAAAATGCTGATCGTTGCCATCTGGCCAACCGCGACAGGCGCTTCCGGTCCGGCCAGGCGGACACGGTCGGGCGCATCATCGCCGGTCGAGGATGGACGGCCCCAGCCAACCCAGAAATGGCTGCTGGCCGAAACACCGGTTTCGGAATCGGTGACGACGAGCTGGTAATCACCCCATTCCAGGGCGGCGATATCAATGCGCGAGACGGCCTCGGCCGACAGGGCGGTCACCCCGCCCTCGACGACGACGGAGTTTTGCGTCCGGCGCCAGCGCCAGCCCCCGCCTTCGGTGCGATACCAGTCGTAATTCCAGTCAACGCGGATGACCTGCCACTCGACCTGCGCGGCGCGCAGCGCACCGAGCGGGGTGAGGCCGACAATGTCGAAGCTTGCAGCACTATTGCGGCCGAGCCGGCCCTCGAACTGGGCGTCGAGACCGAGATAGAGCTCGCGCGGACGGTAGGGAATGCGCACATCATCGGCGACCGGACGACCGCCCGGCTCGATGGCTGAAATCACCGTGCGGATCCGCAGCGGCGCACTGGTGCCCTCACCCTCGCCCTCCGGATCGACGCGCAGCACGGCGCGGCCGGCTCCGTCGGCAATCGTGTCATGCAGATCGCGGCTGGTTTCGCGGAAGCTCTCATCATGGCGGCCAAAGCCGAAACGGGCATAATCCGGGAAAGGATTTGGATCGGGCTCGATGCGGATCGTGCCTTCAACCGGCAGACCGGCACCGGGAGCGCCGTAAAGGAAGCGGACATTGGCTTCGACATCGCGGACTTCGCCGGCCAGCATGGGTGTCGCGGTGTCGGCATCGAGCGTCATCGCGATGCGCTGCGGCACGAAATCCTCGACCGAAAAACGGCTCTGGGCGATCAGGCCATAGCCATCGAGAATGACATCAACGCGCCATTCACCGCGCGCCGAGGCGCGGGCCAGATCATAATCCCAGAATACGGTGCCGCCGATCGGCGCCCCCTCGAAACGCTCGCGCGCCGCCTCGATACCATTGGGTCCGAACAGCACCAGATCGCCGGAACGACTGGAGATCGACACCGCCTGGGCGTCGCGCATCATCGCCGCGATGTGAACCTGCTCGCCGGGGCGATAAATGCCGCGATCGAGATAGACATAGCCATCGGCGCCATCGGGACGGCTGCGGCCGGAAATGTCCTGGCCGCTGAGATCGACCGGATTGCGCTGCAGATCGAGCAGGGCGAAATCATTCTCCGGACCATAGGCGGTCAGCAGGCGGGGCGTATTGCCCTCCTCGCCGCGCATCAAGGGGCCGGCGAACCGGGCGCGTCCATCGGAATCGGTTGTCGCCGTGCCGAGAATTTCATTGCTGCGCGCCACCAGTTCGACGCGCACGCCGGAAACGGGCTGCGCGGTCTGCAGCGAGCGCACGACATAGTCGATGCCGTCGCGGCCACGATAGGCGGTCAGGGCGAGATCGGTGATGACGAGCCAGCGGCTCGAGCGCGCCGGGACGTGATAATCATCCTCGGCCTCGGCATCATCAGTGACCTGGATATAATAGGCGCCGGGACGCAGCCGGCCGATGGTCTCGGCGAGCGGGAAGACCGTGGTCACCGGCGCATTGAGCGCGCCAACCGTGTCCATCTTGCCCTGCCACAGCCGTTCAGCGACCGGGAACGGGCTCTCATCCTGGTCCTGCCAGTCATATTCGTCGAAGCCTGCGGTGAAACCCGAAGTGATCGAGCGGAAAGCCAGAGCCCGGTCGGTGACGCGCCAGACGGTCACTTCGACCGCGTCGACATTGACGGTCTCGATCGCCAGCCCGTCGGCTTCAAGCCGCGGCAGGATAACGCCATCGCCGGCGATGCCGACATAGGCCGGACGGTCGCCGAAATCGATTTCGATCTGCTCATCGGCACGCAAGCCGCGGCCATCGGCGGAGGGCAGGCCGGCGCGCAGCGTGACCGACTGGCCTTCGCCAAAGGCGAGCCCGCCGAGGCAGAGCGACTGGCCACTGACGGCTAGGGCAACGGGACGCTCCGGCTCGAGGGCGATATAGGGTTCGTAATCGGCTTGCGGGTCGAGCGGCTGGGTAAAGCCAAGGCAGAGCCGCGGCGCATCGCCTTCGACATCTATCGTATAGCGCAGGAAGGCGAAGCTGGACGTCGTCTCGGCGGCGGCGCGGGCGGCATCGGCCGGACGCGTTTCAAGTGAGGGCCCCTGCTGGGCCGTGTCCGGCCCGGAACAACCAATCAAACCTGCAGCCAGAACCAGGGCCGCAGCCCCCTTACGCCAATTCAACATGCCGACATCTCCCCATTCCCGATGCGTCGCAGCATAGAGCTAGAGTGCGCCATCCGCACGCGAAATTCCGGAGCTGACCCGAAATTCCTGCCAATTCACAGGATGCTAGCCGAGATCGATTCCGCAAAACGCGGCGACGGCGCGCCAGGGAATGGCCGCCGAGGCGATCCCGAGCGCGATGATCACAACGCCGACACCGCGGCGCAGACCCGGCCGTTGTGACAGGCGCATCAGCACCTGAGCCCCGAAGGCCGCGCCAACCACGGCCGGCACTGTTCCAAGCCCGAAACCGGCCATGATCGCCGCGCCGCCGCCGGCCGAGCCCGACAGCATGGCGTAGAACAGCGCGGCGTAGACCATGCCGCAGGGCAAGAATCCCCACAGGAAGCCCGCCAGCACCGGACTGGCGGTCTGGAAAGCACCGCCCAGCGGCGCACGCAGCATCGAGACGACACGCGTACCCAGCCGGTCCATCCCGGCCAGGCTCGGCGCCCAGCCCGCCACCGACAGGCCGATATAGACCAGTGTCACCGCCCCGGCCCAGCGCAGCAAGGCGTGCGCCACGGTGCGGTCGAAGGAGAAATACACGCTCGACCCGATCAGGCCGACAATCGCCCCGGCCAGCACATAGGCCGCGACGCGTCCGAGCTGCGCCAGCAGGATGATGCGGGCGCGCGCGGCGGTATCGCCATCGGGCGACAGGGTGAGCATCAGTCCCGAAGCAATGCCGCCGCACATGCCGGCGCAATGCAGGCTGGAGGCGAAGCCGGCGAGCAGGCCGCCGGCGAGGCTGAGCTGGGTGAGCGGATCCATCACGGTGTCCTGAAGGGCATAGCGGGCGAGCAGGCAGTCATTTTCCAAATACACCCAATAAAACTGTGGCATAATCCGGCGAACCGGGAATACATGCGGATACACATTCGGGAGGGCATCATATCATGGTCACACTACAAACAGTCCGGCGCGACGCGCCTTGGAAATGGCTCAAGGCCGGCTGGACCGACATGATGCGGGCACGGCGCGTCAGCCTGAGCTATGGCCTGATCTTCGTCGGTATCGGCGTATTGATCACGGGCGGATTGTGGATGCTCGGCCTTGGCGCCATTGCCCCGGTAGCCCTGAGCGGCTTCGCGCTGATCGCGCCCGCACTGGCAATTGGTATCTACCAGGTCAGCCGCGCCCTGGAACGCGGTGAAGTGCCGCGCTTCCGCGTCATCATTTCGCGCTTTCCCGACCGCATCACCCAGATCGCCTTTCTCTCCCTGCTCCTGCTGCTCCTGTTGATGGCCTGGCTTGAGATTGCGCAATTCATGTTCGTCATCATCGCGCCGGGCACCCCGCTTTCGCCCGGACCCTTCCTGGAATTTTCGCTGTCCGAGCCAGCGGGCATGACCTTGCTGGTGCTCGGCACCATCATCGGCTCGCTTCTGGCCGGCGTCGCTTTCTCGATTTCGGCGATCGCCTTCCCAATGCTGGTGGACCAGGACGTCGATGCCGTCACCGCGCTGATCGCCAGCATCTCGGCCGTGCGGCAACAGCCCTTCGTCATGTTCACCTGGGCCTGGTTGATCGGTTTCATGACCGTGGCCGGCACCGCCTTCTTCCTGATCGGACTGGCGCTGGTCTTCCCCTGGCTGGCTCATGCGAGCTGGCATGCCTACAAGGATTTCGCGCCATCGCCATCGGCTTGATCCTCGGCGCCGTCGGTCTGAGGCATTGGCCGCGGCTGCAAGGGCTTGTCGTCATCGATCAGGATGCGCTCGGCGGCGCCATCGAGATCCTCGAACTGGCCTGATTTGAGGCTCCACAAGAAGCCGACCAGTCCGAGAAATCCCAGACCGAGTGCAAGAGGTATCAGCCAGATCAGGGCATTCATCGGCGTGCGAGCCTCAAAGCGTTGAGTGTGACGATGATGGACGAGGCTGACATCGCGATCGCGGCGATCAATGGGGTCACCAGACCGATCACCGCCAGCGGCACGGCAATCATGTTATAGCCCGCCGCCAAGGCGAAATTCTCCAACACACGGCGCCGGGCTGCGCGCGAAATATCCAGCGCCACGAGACAACCGGCCAGCTTGTTTCCCTGCAGCACGAAATCCGCCGCCGCCTGGGAAATCTCCGCTGCTGCGGCGAGCGAGACCGAGGCATCGGCTGCGGCCAGGGCCGGCGCATCATTGATCCCGTCGCCAATCATCAGCACGCAGCGCCCTCCAGCCCTGAGTGCCTCGATCCGCGCGATCTTCTGCTGAGGTTTCAGCTCGGCGATCCAGTCCTCAATCCCCAGTTCGGCGGCAATCAAGCCGACAGGCCCTGTACGGTCGCCGGAGAGAAGTTCGATCCGGCAGCCGCGCTGGCGCAGACCGTCAATGGTTTCGCGGGCATCGCTGCGCAGACGGTCCTGGAAGCGAAACCGCACCGGTTCGCCATCATCGACGATCAACCAGGCTTCCGAATGCGGATCGCTGACGGCTTCAATCCCGAGCCAGCGCGCCGAGCCAAAGCGCAGGCGCCTGCCCTCTTCGACGCATTCCAGCCCACCGCCCGGCGTTTCGCTGACGCCCTTCGCGGCCGGACCCATGCCCGCCGCATCGGCGATAGCGCGCGAGAGCGGGTGACGGCTGGTGCGGGCCAGGCGCGCAGCGAGCTCCAGCATGCCTTCGGGCAGGGCCTCCGGCTCGACCAGGCGCGGGCGGCCTTCGGTCAATGTGCCGGTCTTGTCGATAACGACCGTGTCGATTTTGGCCATGCGTTCCAGCGCATCGCCGGATTTGACCAGCACACCGGCCTTGAACAGGCGCCCGGAGGCGACGACCTGGACGGCGGGCACGGCCAGCCCCAGCGCACAGGGACAGGTGATGATCAACACCGCGATGGCATTGATGATGGCAGTGCGTGGATCGCCGGCCAGCACGAACCAGCCGATCAGCGTTGCCAGCGCCAGCGAATGCACCAGGGGCACATAGAGCCGCGCCGCCTGGTCAGCCAGGCGCACGAAACGCGAGCGGCTCTGCTCGCCGGCCTCGACCATGCGGGTGATCTCGGCGAGCAGCGAGTTTTCGCGGTCGGCGCTGGCGCGCACCACCAGCTTGCCATCCAGATTGAGCATGCCGGAGAAGACCTGCACGCCGGGTCTGGCCTCGACCGGCGCCGTCTCGCCGCTGACGAGTGAGCCATCCAGCGCGCCCTCACCTTCGATGATCACCGCGTCGACCGGCACGCGGTCGCCGGCGGCCAGAACCAGCTCATCCCCGGCCCGGACATCACGCGCCGGGATCGCTTCCATCGCGCCATCAGGGCGTAGACGATTGGCCGTCGCCGCCTGCATCGCCGCCAGACCACGCGCCGCCTGGCTGGCCCGGGCGCGCAGACGCATGTCGAGAAAACGCCCGATCAGCAGGAAGAAGAGCAACATGGCTGCGGCGTCGTAATAGGTCTCGCCATGACCGATGAAGGTCTCATAGACCGAGAGCCCGCAGGCCAGCAGCACCGCGAGCGAGATCGGCACATCCATGTTCACATGGCGATGCCTGAGCACCGACCATGCCGAGCGGAAGAAGGGTTGGCCGGCATAGGCGACAGCAGGCAGCACGATCAGGGCCGAGATGCGGTGCATCAAGGACTGCATCGCATCGCTCATCTCCAGCCCACCGGACCAGACCGAGATCGAGAGCAGCATCACATTTGCCATCGCGAAGCCGGCCACAGCCATCGCGCGCAGCAGACGCCGCTCATCTTCCTTCTGCGGATCGTGCTCGTTTTCCGGTTCATAGGGCGTTGCCGGATAGCCGATCTCACCGAGCGTGGTGACAAAACCGCGCGCCGCCGCCGGCTCGCCGCGCCAGACCAGGGCCAGACGCCCGGTGGAAAGGTTCAGCCGCGCCTGTTCAACCCGCGCATCAGCGAGCATGCCCGCTTCAATGCGGGCGATACAGCCGGCGCAGGTCGCGCCGCGCACCAGAAGGTCGAGATGCGAGCGGCTGTCAATCCGGCGCACAAAGGCTTGCGGGTCGGCCTGACCCGCACCGGGATCGGCCTGGGCAGCAATCAGGGCAGCCACAGCTCGTATTCCACCTCAAACGGCGCATCGCCGTTATTGATCGCCCGCACCCGCCAGCGGCCGGCAGCATCGCATGCCAGGGCCGCCCGATACAGACCAGGCCGATCGGCGGTGAAGCTCAACGCGCAGTCCTGCATCGTGTCGGGATGCACCATCGAGCCGGACAGGGTCAGGCCGGAGACCGGCGCGTCCTCGGCATCGAGGACTTCGAGCAGGAGCGCGCCCTCGACCGCGTTGAAACGGGCACTCCAGCCCAGTTCGGCCTGGGCCTGTCGGCGTTCCAGCGTGTCATTGTAATTGATGCCCTGAACGTAGGAATGCGGCACATCCTCGCCGGGGAAGGTCTTGAGGGCCAAGGTAATGAAGGTCGCATTGACGCCGATCGTGACGCCGAAAAACATCAGGATCATCACCAGCACATGCCAGCCACGCAGCGGATTGAGGAAGGACTTCATTCGCTCAGCCCCGTCACCAAAACCGAGCGCGTCTGGGCCGTTTCGCGGGTCGCCGGATCGAGGACACGGAACATGATGTCCTCGCGCGGCACATCGACCGCGCCCGGCGGCAAGGTCAGATAGATGACGAAATCGCGCGTCCGGTCGGCCTCGATGCTGAGCTGCATCGGTGCCTCGTCCGGCGCGCCCAGCACGCGGACAATCAGGGCCGGATCGCCATCGACCATCAATTGCAGCTCACGCGGCGCATTGCTCTTATTGACGACCTTGATGGTGTAGCCATTGCGGATCGAGCCATCAGACAGGCGGACATAATTGGGATTGCGATCGCGCGCCGCATTGAGTTCGAGCTCGGAGCGGTTGAGCAGGCCGGCCAGCATCACCGCAGCCACCGCAACCAGAGCCACCGCATAGACCAGGGTGCGGATGCGCACGAAGCGATAGCGTGGTTTCTCGCCGGCCTGGAAGCGGTCGATATTGTCATCGGTTTCATAGGCGATCAGCCCGGTCTGGCGATCGACCTTGAGCATGACATCATCGCAGGCATCGATGCAGAGGGCGCATTGAATGCACTCCAGCTGGGCCCCATCGCGGATATCAATCCCCATCGGGCAGACGGCGACGCACTGCATACAATCGATGCAATCGCCCCGGCCTTCCCAGGTGTCGGCCTTCTTGTGGGCGCCGCGCGGTTCGCCGCGATCAATGCGATAGGTGACATTGAGCGCTTCGCGATCGGTCATCGCCGCCTGGATGCGCGGCCAGGGGCACATATAGGTGCAGACCTGCTCG
>TARA_R110000868_G_scaffold368227_3_pt1 | contig 19801 bp, 15 predicted proteins | sample TARA_R110000868 | Tara Oceans TARA_R110000868 (sample SAMEA4397489) | marine metagenome | biome: Polar Biome; feature: [SRF] surface water layer (ENVO:00010504); material: water (ENVO:00002006), including particulate matter (ENVO:01000060) such as... | depth 5 m | reverse complement strand
TTACTGAAGATTGAGCAAGGTTATTTATGGAATCGTCAATTGCCCGACCTTCGTCAGATAAAATTCGAAGTTCGACTCCTGGTGGAAGGATTTCATTGAGTTCTGGAACTACAGCTTTCACCGCATTTACAATATCTAGTGTATTTGCGTCAGAATTTTTCTGAACTTCGATAGAAACACTATTATTTCCATTTACATTGACAAGGCTTGTTACTTCAGTAAATCCATCAGAAACCTCGGCAACATCTTCTACTCGAATAGGTATTCCATTATCCGAAACTTTGATAATTGTTTTCTTGATTTCATCAACTGTCTCATACATCGACTCTGCTCGCACACTATAGCTTATATTCTGTGCAATCACATTTCCCATTGGAAGTTGTGTATTATTTGAACTGATAGCATTTTCGAGTTCAGAAGGAACAATATTATGTTGTGCTAAACTCATGGGGGAGACATCGACATAAATTCGACGCTCTAATCCACCTCGAGTATCAGCAGAAGCGAGTCCGATAATGCGTTCAAGATTAGGTTCTATAGTCTCGATAGCAATATTTCTAAGTTCATCTAATCCTTTAAGGTTAGAATTAATACTTAGTTGCATAATTGGTCTATTTTCTGGATCGAATTGGAAAATAGTTGGTTCATTTGCTTGTTCAGGTAAATCTGACCTTATTTGATCGATAGCTTTCTGAACTTTAAGTTCGGTTTTACGAATATCAGTTCCTTCGTATAACCTCAGCATTACAAAGGCATTTCCCCGACTTACTCGTGCTTCTAGCGATTCAATTCCTTCAATGGCAGAAACAGCTCCTTCTATTGGCGTAACTATGAGCCGATCAATGTCTTCAGGTGCTACATTTTGATATCCTGAAGAGACAGCTAATACAGGGATATTAAGAGATGGGAAAAGTGTCACCCTCAGATTAGTTAACGAAAAAATCCCGAACCCAACTACAATAAGTGTACACATTATTACAGTGATAGGTCGTTTAAGGATTCCAGATGTTAGACTAAAATTCTTCATGATAATACCTCTTCCTTTGAAAGTGGATCTTCTTTATGAATGGAATCAAATCCTAGATTATCAACACTTTTATTTATAAGCATATAAATACTAGGTACTACAAAAAGCATTAATAAGGTAGACATGGTAAGTCCTCCAATTACAGTTCTTGCCATAGGGCTCCAGGTTTCAGAACCAGAACCTAGTTCCAAGGCAAGTGGAACCATAGAAAGAATAGTAGTAAATGCGGTCATCAAAATTGGTCGCAGTCTTCGAGTGGCTCCTTGTACAATCGCTTCGTGACGAGATAACCCTCGTGCTTGTAAGATTTTGATATAATCTATCATCACAATACCGTTGTTTACAACGATTCCGGAAAGTAGAATTAAACCAACCATTGAGGTGACACTAATTGCTGTATTCGTTATTCCAAGCATAATCAAAACGCCTGAAAGTGCAAGAGGAATAGTAAAAATGATAATGAAAGGTTCTATTAAACTTTCGAATTGAGAAGCCATTACCATGTATGTTAGAATCCCTGCAATAGCAAAGGCTATTAGCAAGAAATTAAAGGATTCAGCTTGTTCTTCAGCTGAGCCAGCAAGAGCAAATCTATATCCATCAGGCCATTCAATTTGGGTAAGTAATTCTCTAGCTTCAGTAGACGCAGTTTTCAAATCAACTCCATCCAATTCGGTAAAAATCTCAATTACGCGTTCTTGGTCAATTCTTGTTACGTTGCTTGGTCCTGTATACCGTTCAATTCTAGCAAGATTACTTAATGGCATCCAATCCCCAGAAGGAGTTTGAATTTGGATATTTTCTAAATCAGAAGAGGCTGCTTTTTGTTTAGGGTCTAATTCTACTTTTACTTCAAACTCAACACCTTGATCTACAAAACTGGTGGCGATGCTACCTTGAACAGCATCACTAATAGCACTAGCAACTTGATTTGTGTTCATTCCTACCAAAGAAATACGTTCTCTATCCATGACGAGTCGTAATTCGGGCCTGCCTTGATCTGCGGTACTGTATGCACTAACAACACCGTTAATTTGAGTAAGTCTTTCTTTTACACCATCAGAAAGATTTTTTTTAACCTCTGCGTCATATCCGAAAATTTGTACGATAAGTCCATTCTCTCCATCAGGACTCAGTGGATCTTGAATGATTTCTTGTACATCAATACCTGGAACAATGGTAAGTTTATTTAGAATATCGCCTACAATTTCGAATTGAGTTCTAGTTCTTGCTTCTCTGGAAACAAGTTCGACACGAACGGTTCCTGTAAATCCACCAGGATTATCAGCGCCTTCAATTCCTTCTTTATCTCCATAATCAGAAACTACAATTCGAGCTTCTGGAACTTCTTGCCTAATGACACTTTCTACTTGTTTAAAAGAACGCTCTAATTCAAGGAGACTCACTCCGGCCTCCCTGTTAACTTCTAGAGTAAATGCTCCTTCATCAACACGAGGGAAAAACTCGCCACCTAATTGATAGAAGATTGGTAGAGTTGCACCAAAGAATAAAATAGAGCTAAGTACTACTAATCCACTTCGTTTTAGAGTGGAATTAAGCTGTTTTGAGTAAGCAGTTTCTAACTTTTCAAGTGCATTACTAAAAAGTATAGCAACTTTATTTTTAGCCTGAAAAGATTCATCTCCATCTTTAAAAAATTGTGAAGTCATCATTGGAATAAGTGTTAACGCAACTAATGATGAAACAGAAAGGGAGAAAGAAATAGTAAGAGCTAAATCTCTAAATAAGAATCCTGCAATACCAGGCACAAATAAAATAGGAAGGAATACAACTAATGTGGTTAACGTTGAAATAACTACAGGTACCGCTACTTCTGTGGCTCCCATAATAGCAGCATCTTTTCGGTTTTTACCTTCCTCACGAAAACGGAATATATTTTCTAGAACAACAACGGCATCATCTACAACAAGTCCAACAGCGAGGGTGAGACCTGAAAGTGAAATAATATTCAAACTCAGGTCTGCAAAGTTCATTACTGCAAATGTGGTTATAATTGAAACCGGTATTGAAATAGCTATAATAAGGGCAGACCGACCACTTCGAAGGAAAGCAAGAAGGATTAAAATCACTAAAATAATTGCCTGAAGCCCAGTTAATAAAAGATTTTCTATAGAAAGCTTGATGAACTCAGCTTTATTGGTAAGTACTTGCACTTCAACATCGATAGGAAGGCTTTTTTTGATTTCCTCTAAACTTGAAATTACCTCTTCAGCAGCAACAACAACATTAGCATCACTTTGGCGATATATATTTATTATGATTCCATTGTCTCCATTTACTTGTACGTTACCAATTGGTTGTGCGATTCCATCTTCCACATTAGCTACATCTCGTAGGTATAAAGAGCGACCTTCACGAACCGCTATAACTGTATTTTTGATTTGCTCTACACTTTTTAATTCGCCCATTGTACGAAGCGAGTAAACAGTGTTGCCTTCGGTTAACTGCCCAGCAGGAACTTGAATATTCTCTGCATTCAAACGGGTAGAGATTTCTGAGATAGTGATATTGTATAATCTCATCTTCTCATTATCAATTACCACATTAATCTGGCGTTCTAATCCTCCTGAAGTTTCTGCAGAGGCGATTCCGTTAATTCGCTCAATACGTTGTTCAAGAATTTGAGTAGCATAAGTTCTGAGATCACGTGGAGAGCGAACATCAGAAGTAACAGCAAGTACAACAATCGGCTCTTGATTTGGATCATAGCTGAAAACAAGTGGTGTTTCTGCATCTCTTGGGATCGACCTTGTTACGAAACCAAGTTGCTTTCGAACATCATTTTCAGCTTCATAGAGATCAGTACCCCAGTTAAAATTTAATTTAACTACCGAGGCGCCTTGACTTGAGAGAGAACGTACACGACGAATACCACTTATACTTCCAACAGTTTCTTCTACAGGACGGGTTACTAAGGTCTCCATATCTTCAGGAGCAACCCCTTCGTACCCAGTAAAAATAGTAATGGTTGGAAAACTTACGTCAGGATAAAGGTTAAGTCGAAGTTGTGCCACGCCAAATATGCCAAACCCAATTAAAATCAGGCTGGTCATTAAAAATGTAATTGGGCGCTGAACCGCTAATCTAGATAAACCACCCATTTCAATTAGATGTTGAGTTGGCAGTTCTTAAACTATCTGTGAATGCAGTTCGCTCTTCCGGTGTCATTGATTGCATACGGGCACGCATTTTTTGTCGGTCTTCCTCACTCATATTTGCAAAAGCGCCTCCTCCAGGTCGTCCATTATTTCCTTGTGCAACACCTGTAGGTCGACTGCCCGAGTTTGCAACCGGCTGACCTTGTGGAGATGTGAAATTAGCTCCAGAAGCAACACGAATACGACCACCATCTTGTAGGCTTTGTTGACCTGTTACTACAATACTTTCTCCAGGGCGAAGGCCAGAAAGTACTTCCAATTTGTCACCTTGCTCTATTCCTAGATCAAGTTGACGAAGTTCTACTGTAGAATCACCTTGGGAAACAAATACTGAATATGTACGATCAAGTTGAATTGTATTAGATTCAGGATCTACAACTGTCTCAACTTTTTCCACTAATGCGCTTCGCTGGATAACAATAGCTCGTGGCTTATTTACAATATCAATTACATTTTCTGTAAGTACACCTGGATATATAGATTCTCCAATATTTGTTAGCGTTATCACAACTTCCCCAAGCCCAGTAGTGGGGTCTAATTGAGGGCTTTTTCTAGAAACAACACCCTGAGCTGTCGCTCGAGACTCATTACTAACTCTTAGGCTTACAGATTGCCCAATTTTCACAAATCTCCAGTCTTGTACTGGGAGATAAATTCTAGTTTCATAACCAACTAAGCTCGCGATTTCAAAAAGAGCCTGCCCACTAGAAGCAATATCACCTTCTTCACCAGTTTTAGAGGTTACAACTCCACGAACTGGAGAGCGGACTTCTGTATAGTTAAAATTTTCCTGTGCTTGAGTAAGTGATGCTTTAGCAGATTCATATTGAGCTAAAGAATTTCTATAGGTCGCAAAAGCAATATCATATTCTGAGTCACTTATTAAATCTTTTTGGAGCAGTTGCTTTTGACGATTAAACTGAGAACTATCTCTCCTCATAGCAATTTGACTTTGAGCTAGTTGTGCCTTTGCCTGATTTAGTTGATCTCGAAAAGTGGCATCAGAAATTTTAGCCAAAAGTTGTCCTTGGCGTACAGTATCACCTAAATCTACATAAAAGTGAGTAATTCGATTACTAACTTGTGGGGTTATTGATATTACATCTTGAGCCTTAATAGTGCCAAATGATCGAACTTGGTCAGATATGGAGCTGAAGTTTACCGCCTGTGTTTCAACACTGGTAACTCTCGCTCCACCACCGAATCCACCAGCTGCCCATCCACCTGCACCAGCATTTGTTTCTGATGGTTGTTCTGGGTTTCCACATCCTAAAAAAAGTATTGAAATTAAAAAAGCCGAAAAGAGTAGTTTATTCACGTTTTTTGAATTATTCTGATTGTATTATAAAGACCTATAATTTCGACATTTAGTTCACTTTTAGATAATATAGTGATGTAAAAAAAAGCAATGTTAATTTTACAATTCGAAATGCTTTGTAGAAATGGTTTTCGTATTTTTTAATCTAATTTTGAACAATAAATATCCCTTTTTATGAAATTTTTTATCGATACCGCCAATTTAGAAGAGATTCAAGAAGCCAACGACCTTGGTGTTTTGGACGGAGTAACAACAAATCCAAGTTTGTGTGCAAAAATTGGTGTGCGAGATTTTGAAGGGCACATCAAAAAAATATGTGATATTGTAGAAGGAGATGTTTCTGCGGAGGTTGTTTCTACTACCTATAATGAAATGGTAGAGGAAGGTTTGAAAATTGCCAAAATAGCTGATAATGTAGTTGTAAAAGTGCCACTTATTAAAGACGGAATTAGAGCAATTAAAACATTTTCAGATCAAGGGATTAAAACTAACTGTACACTTTGTTTTTCCTCAACTCAGGCACTTATTGCAGCAAAAGCTGGAGCAACCTATATATCTCCATTTTTGGGAAGACTAGATGATATCTCTAGTGATGGTCTACAGCTAATTCGTGATATTGTTCAGATTTACTTGAATTATGGCTATTCAACCGAGGTGCTTGCAGCTAGTATCCGCCATCCAATGCATGTTGTAGAATGTGCTAAAATTGGAGCTGATGTTGGTACTATGCCATTGAATGTAATCACAGCAATGTTAAATCATCCACTTACAGACTCTGGACTTGCTCGGTTTCTAAAAGATTGGGAAGATCTTCAGGCTAGTTTTAAATAAACGCTTCATTTTTGATTTAAAGCGAAAGACAATGTCTTTCGCTTTTTTTATTTCTTAAACAAAAGGAAGAATTAACTAGTCGGTTAATATCCTGTAGCAGAACCATTCGGGCTAGAGGAATCTGAGTGTCCTGATATTAAACCAGTTTCTAGATCAATAGTAATTCCCATAAGATTTCCTAATCTTGATCTTGGCTGTAAAGTATGCCCCATGGCTTCGAGTGCTTTACGAGTATCTGGAGAAAGCAGGTGTTCTTCGTACAAAATCCTGTCAGGTAACCATTGGTGATGAATTTTCATAGCTTCAATAGCTTGGTCAATTCGCATTTCATACTCTAATACATTAAGAACAGTTTGAAATACGATATTGATGATGGTTCTTCCCCCAGGAGTGCCAATAATTAGAACAGGTTTTCCATTTTTTGCCACAATAGTTGGGGTCATACTTGAAAGCATTCTTTTCTCAGGAGTAACAAGATTCGGTAAGCTTCCAATTTGGCCACTATTATTAGTTACTCCTGGCTGAGGATTAAAGTCACCCATTTCATTATTAAAAATGAAGCCAAGTGCAGGAGAACCCATTTTAGATCCGTAAGTATATTCCAATGTATATGTAAGGGAAACGGCATTGCCATCCTTATCAATTACCGAGAAATGTGTAGTATTTGTACCATCATAAATCTGACCAAATTTAGATGAATCACTAATTGAAGCTCGATTAAAATCAATATTCTTAAATCGATTTTCTGCAAACTCTTTTGATATCAAATGGTCTACAGGCATTTCAGGGTTAAAGTCTGGATCTCCTAAAAACTGAGCTCGATCAGCATACGCTCTTCTCATAGATTCAGCGACTAGATGGACATATTCAGTAGAGTTAAATTCCAACTCCTGTAAATCGGCAAGTTCCATAATATTCATCATTTCTATTAAAGTTACTCCACCAGAGCTTGGAGGAGGCATTGAAATAATATCATAGTCTTTATAAGTACCCTTAATTGGAGCTCTTTCAATGGCGTTATAAGATTCCAGATCTTCTTCTGTAATGATGCCATTATTTTCTTGCATAAATTTGGCAATTTCTTTGGCAACCTCACCTTTATAGAATCCATCCCTTCCATAATCACGAATTAGAGATAAAGTCTTACCCAGTGCGGGTTGTTTCCAAAGTTCTCCTACATCAACAAGGTTACCGTATTCATTATTAAAAAAAGTTGCCATAAACGGGTACTCATCAGTCAATTTTGAATATCGTTCTGCTTGATTTTTTAGCATCCAATTTAACGGGAACCCATTCTTTGCAAGTTTTACAGCGGGTTCGACTAACTCTTCCCAAGTTAGTGATCCATATTTCTGATGAGCCAAGTATAATCCTGCAACAGTACCTGGAACTCCTATGGAAAGAGCTCCGTCATGATTTGAGTTGTTCCTCACTTCTCCATCATCACCCAAAAACATATTTACTGTTGCATTAATGGGAGCTTTTTCTCGGAAATCAATAGTGGTAGAAACACCTTCAGAATTTAAAAATACAATGAATCCACCCCCGCCAATGTTTCCTGCCTGAGGATGAGTAACAGCTAAAGCAAAAGCAGTTGCAATGGACGCATCAATTGCATTCCCACCATTTTTAAGGATATCAACCCCTACTTGAGATGCAATATCGCTTGCTGAAACTACCATCCCATTTTTGGCATAAGTTTGAGCTGTAGCTTTTTCAGTAATAAATGAACACAAGACTAGGATTAAAGCTATTAAGAGTTTTATTTTTGCCATCAAGAATTCAATTTTAGTTGAGTAATTACAATTAATTCATTTGGAAAGTTTAAGCATTTCCAATCAAATTCTCTGCAATAATACTTGATGAAAGTACTCCAGGCAAGCCAGCTCCTGGGTGTGTTCCAGCCCCTACGAAATATAAGTTTTCTACATCTTCAGATTTATTATGAGGCCGGAACCAAGCTGATTGTGTCAAAATAGGCTCAACTGAAAAAGCAGATCCTTTATGACTATTCAATACATCTTGAAAGTGTAGGGGATCAATGTAGTGTTCAGCTACTAAGTTTTCCTGTAGATCGGGCAAGTAATTTTCTTCCAAGAAATTCATAATAGCGTCACGGTACTTTGGGGCAAACTCATTCCAATCGGTACCACTGTCTAAATGAGGAACAGGAGAAAGTACATAAAAACCTTCGTGACCTTCTGGTGCGATACTAGAATCAGTAATAGTTGGCATATGAAGATATAGCGAGAAATCATCTGCAACATGTTTCTTATGAAAAATATCATCCAATAATCCCTTGTATCGTTTTCCTAGGATAATATTGTGATGAGCCAATCCTGAGTCTAGATACCGTTTCTTTGTACCAAAATAGATTACAAAAAGAGACATACTGTATTTAGTACGGTCAATTTTTCGATCAGTATATTTTTTGCGATGTTCAGATTTTATCATATTCTTATACGTAAAGCCTACATCAGCATTAGAAACCACAATATCTGCATCAAGTTTCTCCCCGTTTTTAAGTAAGACGCCATTCGCTTTCCCATTGTTGACGAGTATTTCATCTACCTCAACATTTAGTTGAAATTTTCCTCCTTGCTCGGTAATCAACTTTTCAAAGGCGCTAACAATGGCTCCAGTTCCACCCATAGCATAATGAACGCCCCATTCTCGTTCCAAGTAATGAATCATAGCATAGATTGAGGTTGTGTCAAAAGGATTCCCACCAACTAATAAAGGGTGAAAAGAAAAGCACTGACGAAGAAAATCATCCTTTATAAACTGAGCTACATATTTGTATACATTTTTATAGGATTGCAATTTTATGAGATCTGGAGCAACCTTAAGCATATCAGTAAATTTCAAGAAAGGTTGATCCGCTAATTCTGTAAAACCTTTATCAAAAATTGCTTTTGTAGTACCTAAGAACTTTTCATAGCCAGATACGTCAGAAGGGCTTCTTTTTTCAATTTCTTTAATTGTAAATTCGTGATCATTATTGTAGTTGAAAACTTCCTTATTGTGATCAAAAATTCTGTAAAAAGGATCACAAGGAACAAATTTTACATAATCGGATCTTTTTTTACCAGCGGCTTCCCAGATATCATCGAACATAAATGGAGCAGTAATTACGGTAGGTCCGCCATCGAATTTGAAGCCATTTTTCTCATAGACATAAGCTCTACCACCTAGCTTATCTCTCTTTTCTAAAATGGTTACATCGTGTCCAGCTGAAAGTAAACGGGAAGCGGCGCCTAAACCTCCAAAGCCACTTCCAATAATAATAATCTTCTTTTTCATGAAATTGAGTTCTTTTATTCAGGCACATAACCCAAATTTAAAGAGTATCAATCCCGAAAAAAGCATTAATCATTTCCAATCTGCTTTACGAAGCCTTCATGCCCAAGACCTTCTAATCTTTTTTGGGCTTCCAAGGCAATTGCAGGGTTATAAAAATCCCCAAAATAGACACGATAAAGTGTTTTACTATTTACTTGAACTTCTTCTACATAACTGCTTCGTATTTCGGTAGATTTTTTCTCTGCAGCACTACGATCGGAATAAGAACCGAGCTGAACGGTGTATTTTGCCTCTTTAATGTTACTAGGCAAATTGCCATTGTCACCAACTATATAAATGCGAACACGAGCCGTTCCTGGCCCAATCATTTCAACCGCAGTTGCAGCTCCTCTTGAGAGATCAATAATTCGATCTTTTGCGAAAGGCCCTCTATCATTTATTCTAACCTCAACCGTTTTTCCATTATCGAGGTTTTCAACTAATACCTGGGTGTTAAACGGTAGTGTTCTATGGGCTGCAGTTAAGCCATCCATATCATATTTTTCGCCGTTGGCAGTTAATCGACCATGAAAATCGGGACCATACCAACTCGCCTCACCAGTTTCAATTGCACTAATATCTCCAGTTGATCGAGATGGTTTTGAGCTTGATTCATTGCTCGAAACTCCTCTATTGGTGACTCCACAGGATGCTATAAATATAATTGTAGATAAAAATAAGACTGAGTATTTAATTCGATTCATGAACGTAATTGATGGTGAGTTGCCTTCTGTAAATATATTTTCAAATACCGTAAATAGAAACTAAGCGATATTAAAAAGAACAGAGAAAGTTGTTCCCCTGTCGAGTTCACTTTCAACAAGAATAGTACCATTCATTTGAACCATTAGATTCTTTACTATAAATAGTCCCAATCCGGTTGATTTTTCATTTCCTGTAGGTGTAGCAGATAGTTTTTCGAATTTTCTAAATAACTTACTTCGATCTAACTCAGACATACCAGGTCCTTGATCTTTTATAGAAACCTGAACCTGATTACCTTGTTGTGAGGCTTTAATCTTCACCAAACTATTCTTTTCAGAGAACTTGTATGCATTGCTAATTAAGTTTTCAATTACTCTTTGTACAGCGTCATAATCACCCAAAATTTTTGGGAGATTGTCCTCGATAAAAATCTCGGTTTCAATTTCCTTTTCTTTGCCTAGATAAAGTACGGAATCAACTATAGCACTTAATGCATCCTGAAGCAGAATAGGGGCTATATTTAATTTTGTGTTTCCTGTTTCAATTTTATTAGCATCAAGCATATTATTAATTAAATGCTCCATTCTATGGCTTGAACTCAAAATGATAGAACTGAATTCTTGAACTTCTTCGAATGGGGTGTTTTTTGCATCCTCAGCAAGAATACTTGATAAACCCATAATTGAGTTTAACGGACTCCTTAAGTCATGAGATACAACCCCAATAAAATGATCTTTATCGGCATTAATTTTTGAAATAGTAACAGCAATTTTTGCCTTCTCTCTGGAAGAACGAATTACAATAAGAGCTAAGATTCCTACACACAGAAGTAGAAAGCTCAATATGGAAGTAAAATATTTGCGCTGTGTCAATCTCTTTTGAATTTCATTAAGTTTTGTTTCGGCACTGCGCGTTTCATTAATTTGATCTATTAGTCTAGTTTGTATTGCAGATTGACGAGCTTTAAAAAAGGTATTTCTTTTAGATTCATACTGATGTAAAGCTTTATAAGCGAGGCTAAAATTTTGGTTGGCTGAATATAGTTCAGAAAGGAAAAGCAGCGTTTTATAGGTATAGAAATTTTCTTGTTGAAGTTGAAAAAAAGTTAAAGCTATGTTTGCATGCTCAATAGCTTGGTCTAGATTCCCTTTATGATTAGATATTTTGGCTAAATTTAAGTTTACTATTCCTCTATAATATCTTCGGTTGTGTGCTTCAATATAGGGAAGCGATCTATAAACGATTTCTTCAGCCTTATCAAATTTTCCAATCCCTATATATAGTTCAGAAAGAACAGAATAGTGGTAAAGATAATCGGTATTTATTTGACCATCCTCTTCTGGTATAAGAGCTTCAAATTTGGTTAAATAATCCTTAGCTAATGTTGTATCTCCCTCTAATAAACTAAGGCGAGTTAGTTCATAGGTAGCAAGTGACTTATTTCTACTGGTTTTGAATTCATTTTCAGCACTTTTTAATAACTCTTTAGCACTTTTAAATAAAAAGAGTTCTAAGTATGTAACACCAATATGAAAACTAGCCAAAGAAGAGGTAGTATTCAGATCATTTATTTGCATGTATTTTAAAGAAAGAGAAAAATTTTCAAACGCTTTTTCAAATTCTTCTTTTTTGAAATATGCATTTCCTATATCAAGATAGCCAATAGCTACATCTCCCTTTAATCCAGCTAATTCTGCATAGCGAAGAGAATTAAGTGCACTTTCTAAAGCTTTGTTAACATCATCATTGATGTATATATAGTACAGTTGTTTCTCAAGAAAGTATTTGGCTGTATCTGATGTCGAAATTTTAAGAGATTTGTTAATTCTTAAAATAGACTGTTCTTTTGATTCAATATCTAATTCTTGAGATTGAACAAAAGAAGATAGTCCGCAAATCATCAGTACAATAACCAAACCTATCCTAAAGAATAGAGAAGTTCTTGTAAAATTTGTCACTTGTTTTAAAACCTAAATCGTTAGTCGCCAATAATATAGTTTAAAACATCTAAAAAAGCTCTATTACTGTATTAGTAATATTATTAATATCAACATAAAAGTTATGATGGGTATTCAAAAAAATTTATTTGTTTTTCGGAAAAAAAATTAATTTTTTTAGATGTTTTAACTAATTAGGGTAAGTATGTTTAATAAAACATTTTTAGTAAGTATTGTTTTATTCTTTTTTAACTCAGCAACTGTTGAGGCACAAGTACTTATCTCTCCGATGGGTGGATTTCTAGAAAATAGTTCACTATCAATTTCTTATTCTGTAGGGGAAGTAATAACGGGTGATTTCAGCACTGAATCATTCTCATTTAATTCTGGCTTTTCAAGTTTAAATAGTAGCATTCTTACTTCGAATGAACGAATAGAAGGAGATCTTCCAAAGGACTTTAGTCTAAGCCAGAATTATCCTAATCCATTCAATCCCTCAACAAATATAGAATTTTCACTTCCAAAAACTTCAAGATTAAGGTTAGAGATTTTCAATTCCATTGGGATGAGAATTGCAGTTTTAATGGATGGGGAAAAATCAGCAGGGTTTTATTCTGTTAAGTTTGATGCAGCTTCATATTCAAGTGGTATGTACTTCTATCGCTTGGTAGCAAATGGTAGTGTGATTGCTACAAAAAAAATGATTCTAATTAAATAATTACTAAAAAGGTCACAATGTTTAATAATATAAAAAAACGAATACTCGTTATATTTTTTGTTCTAATTTCGACAAATATATATGCTCAAGTGCCCCAAGGATTTAACTTCCAAGCAGTGGCAAGAGGGGTAGATGGTGTCCCTCTTTTAAGCCAGGAATTAGGAGTTCAAATTACATTAGTGAAAGGAACCGAAGATGGGGGTGCTGTCTATGTAGAAAGTCATAATGTAACCACAAATCCAATTGGCTTAATTCAATTAGTTATTGGAGAAGGCACTCCTGCAGAAGGAAATAACTTTGATGGAATAGACTGGGCAACAGACAACTATTTTGTAAAATTGGAAATTGATCCTGCGGGTGGTACTGAATATGAAGAGCTTGGGACTTCAAGGTTACTATCAGTCCCTTATGCACTATTAGCTGAGAATGTAGTTAATAGAGGTTCTGGAGGGGGAGAATTTCCATTAGAAATAAATCTCAATACAGCTAATGTAGATTCTTCGCTTATTATAAATATAGAGGGAGATAGAACAGCGAAACCCTTTCAAGTTTTTAGTAGCTCTTCCGTATATAATGGAGCTATTTGGGGAGAAGCAATTAGTGAATCTTCAAATGAAGGTAGCCAACGAGGAGTTCTTGGATTTGCAAACGGTTTAGGAACTGGGCAGCATACGGGAGTATTTGGTGGCGCTGTTAATTTTGACGCAACAGGTTCATCAAGGCAAGGTATTTATGGGCAAGCGGCATCAAAATCTAAATTTAATTTCGGAGTAAGAGCGTTAGCACAAGGTGAAGGATCAGGTGAAATTGTTGCTATTGGTGATGAAATGGATGGAAATGCTGGGTCTTTCAATATTGGTGGAGGGTTTTATCCATCTGGAAACATCAATGGAAATGTTGGGGTAGATGTTGCTGTAGAAGGTAGTTCTGGAGCGCGTGTAAATCTTGGAGCAGAATTTAGAGTTAGCACTACAGCAAGCGGTCAAAATTCAGGAGTTCAAACAATAGTAAATGGATCTTCATCACTGAACCGTGGATTTTGGGGGCTAATCAACGGCAATAATAATAATGTTGGGATGGAGCTAAATGTAAATGGAGGAAGTTCCAACAGAGGTCTTATTATTAATGCTGATACAGCTGCCATTCTAAATGGAGATGTAATTATTAATGGTAATCTTACATATGATGGAATGAGTGGCAGTAGCTCATCTACACTTTATAATTTAAATACAACTGCTGGAGATACTTCTTTTATTATTTCTGCGGATGGTAGCGAATCCATATCGGGTGCTCTCAAAGTTCGTTCTCAAACAGAAGGTCAGAATAGAGGAGTTGACTCAAGAGTAACATCAGGTTCGGAAAATTCAGAAGTTCAAATTGGGACATATGGTAGAGCTTCTGGTGAGGGTTCAGGCACTCATTATGGATCATATGGTATTTCGTTAAGCAATGGAGGGGGGAATAATTATGGTTCATATGGGTATGCCCAAGGTGTAGGTAAATACAATTTTGGTGTTCAAGCTGTAGCAGTTGGGAGTGGTTCTGGAGAAGTTGTGGCAATAGGTGATGAAGTGGATGGAAATTTTGGTTCGTATAATATTGGTGGAGGATTTTATCCATCTGGAAATACTAATGGTAATACGGGGATTGATGTATCTGTTGAAGGCGACCAAGGGCAAAGGATTAATATTGGTGGGGAGTTCAGAGTCTCTACAACTGCATCAGGTCATAATTCAGGTGTACAAACAATTGTGAATGGATCTTCATCACTAAACCGTGGCTTTTGGGGGCTTATTAATGGCGATAATAATAACGTAGGAATGGATCTTACAGTTAATGGAGGAACTTCAAATATTGGTTTAATTATCAATGCAGAAACGGCAGCCGAGTTAAATGGTAATACTACAATAGGAGGGAATTTAGTAGTAAATGGGTTTATTGAACATACTGGTACTATTACTCAAACTTCTGATAGACGTTTGAAAACTAATATTCAACCTTTGAAAAATTCACTCGAGAATACACTAAAACTTCGTGGAGTGAGCTACAACTGGATTGATGATGATAGAGCTCAGGATAATCAAATTGGCGTTATTGCGCAGGAGGTAGAGGAAATCTACCCAGAGTTTGTACATACTGATGAGGAAGGGATGAAGTCAGTAAACTATTCCCAGATGACTGCAGTACTTATTGAAGCAGTCAAGGCTCTTAATAAAGAAATTCAAGATCTTAAGGAATATAATGAAGTACTTCAGGCTAAAGTAGAAGGACAAAAAAATCTAGAATATAGACTTGCTCAAATTGAAGCATTACTTAATGCAGGTAATTATTCTGAATTGAATATTCAATCTGAAAAATGATATTTAGTTTTCATTAATTAAAAGCTCATTAGCTTTGCTAATGAGCTTTTTTTATGAGCCGAAGATGGGATTTGAACCCACGATCTACGCATTACGAGAGCGTTGCTCTACCACTGAGCTACTTCGGCATGCTTAAAATTAATAGTCTTACTATTTTGATAAATCTGCAATAGTTGGTAACTACTAAATAAAAAATAAATGCCCATTACTTATACACTTATCGCAATAAATGCAATCATCTCTTTTGTTGCTTTTTCAATCCCCAAAATTATGGAAGTAGGGTTGTTTATGCCCTACCGAACTATTAGGCAGAATACTTGGTACGAGTTAATTACTTCAGGATTTTTACATGGAGGCATTACGCACCTTTTGTTCAATATGATTACACTATTTTTCTTTGGACCTGTTATTGAGCAAACCATTGGACAAGGTCATTTTATTATGCTTTATTTTTCAGGCTAATAGCCTCTTCAATTCCATCATTAATTAAGCACAAAGATAATCCCGATTTTGCTACGATAGGAGCATCTGGGGCTGTAGAAAGTGTGTTGTTTGCTTTTATAATTGTGTATCCATTCGAGAAGCTCTTTTTATTGTTTATTCCAATAGGAATACCGTCTGTCATTTTTGGATTCCTTTTTATTGGATATAGTATTTGGGCAAGTAAGAAAGAAGGGAAGATCAATCACGAAGCACATATTGCAGGTGCAGCATGGGGGATTATTTATATGATCGCATTCGTCCCAAATACCATCGATCATTTCTTAACAATGATTGGTGCTTTTTAAGAAAAAAATAAAAGGCTTGTAAAGGCAATTCATGAATTGCCTTTACAAGTAGAAACCGATTCTAAACTTACTTATCCTTTCATAGCCTTGAACTCTCTCATAAAACTAGCCAAAGCTTCAACGCTATCTTTTGGGCATGCATTGTAAATACTAGCTCTTACTCCACCTACACTACGATGCCCTTTAAGTGCAACTAACTCATGTGTAGCTGCTTCCTTTAGAAATTCAGCTTCAAGTTCTTCAGTACCTAAACGGAAACAAACATTCATATTAGAACGTGAAGCTTCTTCTACCGTACCACGGTAAAAATCATCTGCATCAATTTCATTATATAGCAAAGCTGATTTCTCTTCATTCAATAATTTGAATGCATTAAGACCTCCATTACTTTCTATCCATTCTAGAACTAAGTTTACCATATAGACAGCAAAAGTAGGAGGAGTGTTAAACATAGCTCCCTCAGCATGGGTTTTATAATTAACCATAGTCGGAACACTAGGCTTATTAGCTGTTGCTAAAAAGCTTTTTCTAATAATAACTACAGTTACACCTGCGGGTCCTAGGTTTTTCTGAGCTCCAGAGTATATCATTCCATATTTGTCTACATCAATTGGTCTGGATAGAAAATCAGAGGATGCATCACAAACTAAAGGAACACCATTTGTTTCTGGCTCAGAAGGAAATTGAGTTCCAAAAATGGTGTTATTAGAAGTAAAGTGAACATATTTAGCATTTGGAGTCAGTTTTAACTCACTAGATGCAGGTACTTTACTAAAGTTAGATTCAGCACTACTAAATGCCTCGTTTACACTTCCAAAGAGTTGCGCTTCTTTGATGGATTTTTTAGACCAAGTTCCAGTATTGATATAGTCGGCTGTTTCACCTTTACTCAAAAAGTTGAAAGGCACAGAAAAGAACTGAGTACTTGCGCCACCTTGAAGAAACATAATTTCGAAATCATCACCTAAACCAAGAATTCGCGACAGTCTTTCTCTCGCCTCAGCATCAATCTTTGTGTATTCTGGTCCACGATGGCTTTTTTCCATGATGGAAGTTCCAGTACCTTGATAATCAACTAATTCGGCTTGTGCTTTTTGTAATACTTCTAAAGGAAGAATTGCGGGTCCTGCGCTAAAGTTATGTACTCGTTTCATTTATTTGTTAGTGTGAGTGGTGATTAAAATGTGTGAACTAAAAGGCCTGATCTGAGCTTAGGCTCAAACCAAGTAGATTTTGGAGGCATTAATAAACCAGCATCAGAAACATCGATCAACTCTTGTATATTAGTTGGAAATAAACTGATTCCAAGTTCTACTTCTCCAGAATCTACAAGTTTTTCCAATTCTTTGGTGCCTCGGATTCCTCCTACAAAGTTAATATTCTTATCGGTTCTTTGATTGGAAATTTTTAGAAAAGGTTCAAGTATAAATTCTTGTAGTCTAGCGACGTCAAGTTGTGAAGCTACATCTTTATTTAAAGATCTAGGAAGTTTAAGCCCAAACCATTCTCCATTATGATAAAAAGAAATGGTTCCTTTCTCAGTTGGAGTTGGGCTAGCATTATTAATTAGAAGGAATTTAGCTTCTATGAGGTTGAAGAAATCTTCTGGTAAAGTGTAAATAACTCTGTTATAAGGAAGAATCTGTAACTCACTTTTTGGGAATAAAACAGCAGGAAAAAAATTATACTCCTCTTTTCCAGAATGAGAAGGGTTTTGCGATTCCATTTGATGAGCGGCTCTTGAAGCACTTGCGCAGCGATGATGTCCATCTGCTATATAAAAAGAAGGAACATCAGAGAATGCTAGTAAAAGAGCCTCGTAATTAGTGGATTTCCAGACAATATGTTGAACGCCTTCAGCAGTTTTAAAATCATAAATAGGATGCGTTTGGGTTATTTCATCAATTAAAGCAGAGATATTGATATCATCTTCAAAAGTGAGCATTACAGGTTCTGCATGTGCTTGTTGGCTTAGAATATGTTTCGTTCGGTCATCCTCTTTATCAGGTCTTGTGAGCTCATGCTTAAGGATTAATTCATGATCGTAATCTTTAACACTTACACATCCAAACACCCCCGTTTGGGAAGTTCCATTCCATATGATCCGATAAACATATAATGAATCGGCATCTTCTTTAACAAATAAACCCGAATTCAGCAACTGAGTTAGACTTTCCTTTCCTTTTTCATATACCCGCCTATCATGAATATCAATTTCCTTAGAAAGGTTAATTTCAGGACGTATAACATGTAGAAAGCTATTTGGTTTTCCTTCTGCTAAAGCAGATGCTTCACGAGTATTTAATACGTCATAAGGAACGGATGAAATGGTTTCCACATGATTTGGTTTAGGTCTCCAAGCTTTAAAAGGCTTAATTATGGCCATATATTTGAGAATTTCGTAAATTTTTAATCAGTAATTAAGGTAAAGAAAAAAGAACTTTATTAAGTTTAAATCCCCGTAAATTTTAACTTCAGAATAACAATAAAGATAATCGCGATTATGAATACAGAAAATTTGAACACAGACCAACAAGATCAGCTTTTATTTATGATGCTAATTCAGCAGCATCAACAGATTGGTATGATGGGATTAGGGAAAATAAAAAATCCTGCTTCCGATGAAATTGAAAGAGACTTATCATCAGCTAAATATGCTATAGATACTTTAAAAGCTCTTGAAAAATTTACAGATGGGAACCTCCCCAAAGAATTAAAAGGATACTTAGATCAAACGCTAACCAACTTAAGGCTCAATTATGCAGATGAGTCAAAAAAGGGAGAAGCGAAAGAACCCGAAAAAGGGCAAGATGATTAAGCCAATCATAGCCGCAGGTGGGGTAATCTTTTCAAAAACTAATCACAATGGAGAGCCAAAAGTACTCTTAATTTATAGGAACCAGCTTTGGGATTTACCAAAAGGAAAACTCGAAAAGGGTGAATCTATCCCAATGTGTGCAGCTCGAGAAGTTGCAGAAGAAACCGGATCTGAGATTCCTATTATTATCTCAGAACTTGGTACAACTTATCATGAGTATCAAGAGAAGAAAAAATATATTGGTAAAACCACATACTGGTATTCTATGATATATCCCAGAAATCAGAAATTACTTCCTCAAAAAAGTGAAGCAATAGAAAAGATAGAATGGGTAGAGCTAGGCAAGGCAAAAAAAATAGTCGCATTTGAAAACCTGAGAGAGGTTTTAAATAAGTTTGAAGAGCAGTTCTAACAATTCATAGACATAAAAAAAGACGTGATAATAAAATCACGCCTTTCAAAAATCTAACTCAGATCAATTCTGAAGTCTGAATACAATTGGTAAACTGTACTGAACTCGAACAGGACGACCTCGTTGCATGCCAGGAGAAAATTTAGCTTGCTTCACAGCTTCTAGTGCTGCTTCATCGCAACCGCCGCCAATACCGCGAATAACTCTTGGGTTTTCAACACGACCTTGTTCGTTCACAATAAATTGAACAGTTACTCTACCTTCAATACCTGCTCTACGAGCCATTTCAGGATATTTCACTTTTCTCTGAAGGTCTCCAAGTCCACCATCTAACTGGGGCATAGTTTCTACAACAACGAAGAAATC
>TARA_R110000868_G_scaffold30953_3_pt1 | contig 19840 bp, 36 predicted proteins | sample TARA_R110000868 | Tara Oceans TARA_R110000868 (sample SAMEA4397489) | marine metagenome | biome: Polar Biome; feature: [SRF] surface water layer (ENVO:00010504); material: water (ENVO:00002006), including particulate matter (ENVO:01000060) such as... | depth 5 m | reverse complement strand
TTTTCTCTGTTCATCTTAAAAGTTTCCATGTTAGTCAAATTCATATTATGCCGCCTTCTTAAAGTTTTCGATGTGAGTCCAACCTTCAGAGTCACACATGTAAGCATTGCCGTATGGGGCAATCACAATGTCACCAATGCTCATGGAGTGCATCGGCTTGTACTTAGTGATGGAAGCGCCTGTAACGCCGTATCCGTTACCGATATGGAAGACATTATCCATGGTCAACATCTCAGCACTTTGGATTAAAGCGACCTCGGTGTAGTATTCTTCCATCCAAGGTTCAAACTTATCAGAACCACCAGCGAAAGAAACATCACGCATGATTGCGATCTCGGGAAAGTCACCAAAGTCACCGCCCCAACCGACTGTGTTTAAGTGGTCTCGGGCTTCTTCTGACAAACGAAACTGAAAAACTTGATACATAATTTATTCTCTCTTCTCGTTGATTACATGGTAATTATACAGGAGTTGATCAGATAACACAAGCCGCAAGTCATTGATTTCATTGAAGTTTTTTGACATAAAAAAACCCTTGTAAATCAATCACTTACAAGGGCACTTTTTTAACTTTTTTTAGATCGTTTTGTTATATGCTTATAACCTTTTTTGATATTCTTCTTCAGAACCAGGATATCGCCATGCCCAGAGAGCCACAGCCGCCATGAAGCCACCTGACCATAGAACAGCAGTGAGATTGTATGTGGTGAACCACAGGAAGGCGATAGAGGATGACATCACCACCACCATAGCGTACTTCATCCGTTGAGGAAAGATGCGCTTCTCGACCCAGTTCGTGAGGAACGGACCGAAGTGCTTGTGATTGTACAGCCAATCGTGCATCTTCTGACTGGACTTACTAAAGCAATATGCAGAAAACACCAGAAAGATACTAAAGGGTATGCCCGGAGTGACGAACCCAATGTATGCCATGCCTAGGGACAACATGCCCGTGGCATACCATAAGGCTCTCTTAATACGGGAATTGGATACGTTTGAATCTTGTGACATAATCTTCTTCTAGTCCTAATGATATCATTACATTTTTACTGTTAGTGTTTTTCAGCTGGTTGTCACAGTACTTAGTCAAAGCCGCATTGTATGTTTGCACGATGTTTGGCATGTAAACAGGTTCTCTTACTTCAATCTCTGAGAACCACGAAAACATATTTTCTCGTCCCATGTGACACAGATTTTCTATTTCTCGGGGTTCATTTGTAGCACCCGCAACTACCATATTGTCAGAGAAAATTTCTTTTGCCCACTGAGGTAGTTCTCGTTCTCGTTTGGGAACAAATGGACCAACGGTCTTTTTGAACTCAGACTCTGCTGTGGAATCCAAAAGATGCTTGACTGTTGGTGACATGTCATGAAAACATCCTGTCACTTTGTTCTTACCCACTATCACATCAAAGCCAAAGATGGGCATCGGATAGTTGGGCTTCGCATAACAAGCAACGTGCATCATCCACATCTTCTTCTCTTCTCGCATATCAATCACCGAGATATGTGCTAGATCTACTTTGTCAGATCTATAGAACTTGTTGGTGTGACTAGGGTGATCCTGTTGACGAGGGTTGGTAGGGAAACCACAGAAGCCTTCCATCATAGTGGACATGTAACCTTCTAGTTCAATGAACTTATCCCACAACATTGTGAAGTCTTCCTAGTTCATTGCTCATAGTGATATGCATTCGAAATCCTTCTTTTACTTGTTGTACGAATTTCTCATCTTCAACATTAACGTAATGTTTCCGGACGTAATCTCTCCAATAAACAATATCATCAAACTCATATAGCTTGGCTGTTTTTGGATATCGTTTCTTCATGATCTGCCCACCGAACATAAATCCCATGTAGTTCAGATAGATATGCCCGTGATGCTCTTTATCTTTTAAACTCTCCATATAGTGAAGATACGCATAAGAACTTGTGACTGGCTCATGATGACCTGGACCAGATGCTTTCAGATCAGCTTTAATGTTTTCCCATCGGCGCATCGGTGTAGGCACCATCGGATCAAGAAACTTCATGATGGGTTTCCACGATGCAAGATACGATTTACGTTCTTCAACGGTCTGCTCACCACGAAACATTTTCTGATTAAACGGAACTGACTCTAACTCATCGTGTAGATCAGCAGTCAAGTCCTTGATGGACGGGCTGTCTAGATTTGTATTCATTTATAGTCTCTAGTAATTTTTTAGTCCAATGATCTCTATGTTCAATAAAAATCTGCGCTTCACTTTCACCATCAACCGCTATTACTGTAACGATTTGAGTAATTGGCACTCCGGTGCGTTCTTCCCACATGATAGCATATGCGGTCTCTTGACAGAAATAGTTCTCGACAAACTTTCGAGGCTTCCACTTCTTGCTAGTTTTATAATCGATGATGGAGATCTTTCCGTCAAATTCAGCAACGCAATCGACCCGACCAGCAACACCAAGATGATCAGAGTATAACGGGATCTCTTGCCCATAAACCTTACCAACTCTTTCATCTAACGTTTTTTTGACCGACAACACTGATGCAATAATATCTGGTGTGTAGGTGCTTATCAGTTGTTTCCAATCGACATTGTTAACATAATTTTCTAGACAATCATGCACTGCTGTACCACGTCGAGAGGCTCGAACAGATATTTTATTTGCTGCGTCTTCACCAATCTTTGCCCGCCATTTTTTTATAGAATCTTCGGAGAGAATCGATAGCACTGTAGTGATGGAGGGATAATTCTTACGTTCAACCGGATGCTCATACACGCGACCATTTTCGGTGGTGTGTGCAATCATGTCAGTATAACCTAGATCAACTGGTTCATGAACAAATCTATTTGCGTTGTCGTTTCTCAATTGCTTCCAACCTTCTTCGTTGTTGCCGATTCATCGGCGCCGATACACCAGGATTGATAGGCTGTTTTTCCATACCACGCCCATCAGAAATGTCGGACTCATCAGTTTTTGTTTGAGCCGAACTTAATGTATCATTATACACTATAACTTCCATGTTGGCAAGCAGCGGAATCTTCAGCTTGGCATGATTGTGGTGTAAAACGAACTTGGTTTTGGGAAACTCCCGAAAGATATCGCGCCAGACAGGGCGCCAAGTGTTCAATAAACGATAGTTATTAGACGTGCCACGATCACTAGACAATACCAGATCTGTCACGGAGCGCATATTGAAATCAAATATGGTATCAAAACCATACATATGAATCTCATCAGCGCCTTGTTTGGCTGCGGCATAATGAACTGCCATGTGACCGCAATTGAAGTTGGTTGGATTACCCGCATACTCAGGCACATGAGTGTAAAAGTCTTTGACACAGTGAGCATATTTCATATAGAAATTGCTCTGTTCGTACATCCAGATTCTAGGTCTTGTGCCAAGAATCCAATCGTACTGATCTAAGGCGATTGATCCTTCAGTCAATGCCATCATCATCTTAAAGTCGACCATTGTTGTGGCATAGACCTTCTTTCTGGGAACTTCGAAAGGAGGCATGTTACATAACAACAATTTCCCTTCTCTAGGGGCTTCGTTGTAATAACTTGCTTTATCGCCGTTACCTAAAATATGCCAAACCTTACTCATTATACATCAACTTCCTTATCTGCAAATTACCCTTTTCACCTGTCCAATGCATAGCCAATTTCTCCCAACTATCTTGACCATCTAACAGTTGAATTCTCAACCAATTATATTTGTTAGGCGCATCCGAGATGTTTATCATTCTCTTCATCGGAGATTCACGAAGCATTTCATGCAACACTTCTTGATCACCTTGTTTTGGATTCGTCTGACACTTTTGTTCCCAAAGTCTTAGTATATCAGGAACACCTGCAAAGGCAACGACTCCACTATTATGCCACGTTTCACCTCGTCTCGCTGACCAAGGCTTGTCTTCTACCATACACAATTTGTTAGGCTCAACGTGATCAAAGATTCCACTCATGTCTCCTAGAATATGTATATCAGTATCTAACCAACACACCTGATCAAACATTTCTCCTAGTTTCAACATCGATGCCGGTTTATGAAACCAACCGCCGGCAGATACCTTTGGTGCATCAACCACTTGATGAAAACCACTAAAAAATGGCTTTGCTCGCATCTCTCTACTGACACCAAAATCTACAAAGACCAATGGTGTCTGATTATGTTTCTTGAAATTCTTTACAAACCACTCTAACTGCCATTCAGTTTTTGAATCACAGCCTGTAAAGAATACTCTAGATTTTGAGGATGTCATACTTAGGACCATAATTATGTTTGGCTGCACAGCCGGTTTTATTCTGAATTGTAGTGAACGAGTCTCTCGCAACTACCAGCCAAGGGTAATATTCTTGTAACCATGGGAAATAGTCTTTGTTAAGAAACACATCAGTTGCACCAGCAAAGTACTGTGCATGATCAACTATCACCTTTGCACCTGCCGGTTTCATTCTATATGCGTGGGCGCCAGGAAAATATCGTTTGCTGGTGAGAGGAATAACACCCAATTGGTGTGGTTGTTCGAACTTACCATAACTAGGAGCACCCAGATTTATACATCCATCATACATCATAAACTTTGGTATATCATTTACAACCACAGCATCGTGTTCGAATATTAGATACTCTTCTTTACCAGCGGCACATAGAGCCCACAACCTATAATGAGATAAAAATGCACTCAAAACATTATCAGGTCTAGAACCTTTATCCCATTTAAATCCATCAAGATTTAGTTGTAGCTTCTTTGCTATCTCCCAAGGTCCTTTCTTAGGTGTGATAGCATCAAACATCTCGACCTGTATGCCATACTTAGCGGCCGAAGCGATACATCTTTCAGCAGATGCTACCGATTCAGGCAAGTCCATGATTGTAATTACAAATGCTTTCATTACGTGTTTAACAGGTTTCTCAGGACAGTGTAACCAACGTTTGCATCTTCTCGCTTCATGACTTCCCAAGGTGTAATGCCGGTGTTGACCCAAACATTAGCGACCTTCCAAAGCCTATCGTCTGGCTTACCGAATAGACGTGAGGTATCGTGTAGTACGATATACTTCTTCACAACGGGTCCATGTAGTTTCAACTCTTTGACTAGATGCGCGGGTTGATGATTGCTGTCAATGAGCAACAGATCAACAGGTTTAGCAGTCTTGGGATTGTCGGAAGAAATTTCTTGTGTCGTAAACTTAATATTATTTTCAGCACAATAACCTTCAAAAAGTTTCTGAAAAGGTCTCCACTTCTCAAACGATATATCAACCAATTCTACTGATTTTGGATTGGTAAGGCAAGCAGCGGCAGCACTAGCACCTTGATGTGTGCCTAACTCTCGATACGTATTGCACTGTTTCATCAGTGATTGCATAGCATCATGTTGCCAACAATAATCGTGCCCGTGGGCTTCTTCGTGTTGCTTGCGAATTTCGGTATAAAATTCCTGCAAGGTCGTCACGTGATCCAGTTTAGCATTAATCATATAACACCTCTCATTTGTAAGTCATAAAAATTATCTATTTTGTCCCGCTTAGGTCCTGAGGGAGTTATCTTTGTACGAACATGTATAAATCCTGGCTTGTGTTCAGGTCTATAACTGTCTTGACACCATTTCTGATCTAGGTTAGACCATTGTGTGTGTGTTCGATGAAACAGTTCAGCCATGATTCCTTCATCTTCGAACCGATAAGCCTCATTATATGGATCCATCCAAGAATCATCTTCAGGAATACCGGCTCGCAAAGATTGTCGTTGCTGTTTAGTCAACTTGTAAATAGCACCACCAAAATAGGCAGAGTTGGTTTGAAGTGTGCCATTTTGTACAAGTCGGTTCTTTAACATCTTTTGCACATCAGCAAACAGCCCTACACCTTCTTGCTTGAAAACATTAACAACCAAAGAACGAGTAGTAAACATATCAATGTCTAACATCAATACGTCATCGTAATCATCCCATTTACTATCCAAGATGTGCATTTTCTGACAGGGTGCGGTAAGATGTTCTCGAAATAACTGCCCTTCAACAAATTGATATTCTACGTTGATACGTTCAGCATATGCCTGTATATTTTCAATAGAGAGTTTATCTAAAGGTCTTAACTTACCGGTGAAGTGTTGCAGAATAATATTTTTCAAGATGCTTCCTTATCAAAGATTTCACGTACATAATCTAAATTAATTTTACCTGGTTCTATGTATACAGGATTTTCAATGGTTGATACTGGAGCGTTTTTGATACCAACTGATTGAAAGTAGTCCTGAAATTTGGTGCCATCACCATGTAGTTTAGATAGTCTTACCCATGCGGCAGGTATACCATAGGCATGTGCCGCTATGATACCGTGAAGTGATGATGATATGATTCTGCGACAACTAGAAATTTCACGTGCAACTGACAAAGAGTTTTTACTGACTAAATTGATAACATGGTGTGTCAAGAAATGTTTGCTATTCACATAACTAAAATCTTGATAGTGTGGTACGATACCGACATTATGAATAACTTGACTCGCTGGACAAAAATCAGGTAACAACAAAGCAGGATCGCCGTAGATTTCTGGGCATGTGCCACCTTGTTGCAGAACATTTTCTCTTGTGAGAGGACCTCGAACAAACTTCCAGTTAACTCTAGGGTCTGCCTTTTCATCTAGACGAATTCTACCGGATCCAAACACGGATTGTCCGGGTAAGGCTAGTCTAGCAATAGAGCCGATACAAAGTGTATCCGCATTTTGCACATCATCAACATATTCATGTTTAATAAGGAAGTGATCAAGCACAAACGGAGTTAAGACATCTCCGAAATTATTAGGCTCTACGTACCATTTAACTTTCATTACCATAACATTGGATCCAAGTTCACCACATTCCAAAAACGTTTCTGCTGCCAATCACCTGAACCAGATAGCTGTACGTGTACCAAACAGTCTCTGTTTTTTCTTTCATCATTGATCTTACGTTCAGGACCGGCATAGTGTACCTGAGCATTCCACCTGTTATCTAATATGGTAGTATCTATCTTACCGTCAAACAACATGCAGTTAAGATAATTTTGATCTAGTTTATAGAAGTGTGGTAAATGTTGACACGCCTTCACATAGTCAGAAAACGGTAAGAATTTCTCTCTACAATTCTGTCGCCCTTCGGCGGTGTAATAAACAACTCCCGAATTAAATACTCTGAGTCTACCTTTACTGTCTCTGGGTTGCTCAAACGTTGGAGAAAATTTAGTACAAGCTTCTGACCAGAGTTCGTCACCGGCAGCATTGATAGAACCGCCCACCGTAGTGGTCGCTCGAAGATGCGGCTGCGACACTTCTTCACATATACCAACATCTTTCACATCATTCTCAAAGATGTTATCTTTCAAACCAGACATGGCAAAAATGTCCATATCCATATAGACAACATTATCGTACTGTTCAAACTCTTCATCATAAACTGGTCGAAAAGCATCATAGTATTTTGATATTGTTTTAGACCAGTTTGCATTATGATCGAATCGATGTTCAACACCAATACGTTTACAATATGTGGATATGTTTTCATAACTGGCTTTGGCACAGTTATTCATGGGACCGTTCCAGTACTGAAAGATTACATTTTTCATTCGAACATATACTCTACTCTAAATTTTTCTACCTTGTCCAAACCTCTAAGCCGGCAGAAATAATCTTCATGAAAAATCTCAACGTTCTTGTCAGAGAAATAGAATCTGTCGGACTGTGACTCAAAGGTTTTTAACAACTCAGTTTTTCGTTGATAATAATCTTCAATATCGGCAAACATGTTAGGCACCCATGTTGAGCGAGTAGAAGGAGTATAGTATTCGATGAGTGAGATTTTCTTACCTCGTGCGGAGGCACGTGCGGCTTTGCTTACTTTACGGTGTTCGAAATGATTGTCATCTAACGGTGGTACATATATGGTATCATAGTCAGGAATTAGTTCATCGATTTTGGCTACCAATTCCCACTCCGGCATATTATCAATCGAGTACACCTGAAGAGCAATATGTTTGACGTTGGGAAACTGTGACCAGAACCGATCAGACTCTTCGCATCTGGCAAGACCTGTAGTAGAGTCGTTATCACCACCACATGAAATGGTAACTACCGTCCAGTTAACAAACCAATCTGAAAGTATTTTTCCAGATATGGAGTATTCTGCATCATCAGGATGTGGGCTTAAGACGAGATTCATAGGTGGCTCTCATAGAACGAAAGGGTTGTCCATTATATATTCGAATACCATAACGGCGTAAAAAATCACGTAAATCTTCGGATAGATCTGTTCTGTCACCAATACAGTGTTTGCCGATACAATCAAAGGTTGTATCAACATCAAGCGTAATGGTGCCTTGAGAGACCACCGTACGAGGTTCATTACGAATACCTTTGTGAGGAAGTTGATCTAACCATGATGCAACAATAGAACACAGAATTTTATCAATCTCTTGTACTGATAGGTTCTTAGGATATTCGTTTTCTTTAATTACTTTGCAAGGTGTGCCCATAGCCAGAGCACCATCAGGTATATCTTTAGTAATAACTGAGCCTGTACCAATCACCACGTTGTTGCCTATATTGGCTCCGGGTAACAGTATAGATCTGGCTGGCAACCAAACGTTATTTCCTATACTCACACTTTCAAACCCAAAAGGGAATCCCTGAAGCGGATCCAAATAAGCGCCGTGAGTCCATATAAGACAATCAGCACCGATGCCAACACAGTCACCTATGGTCACATTTTCTGAAGGATTAATTACAGTGCCTTCAAATATACCTACGCTATGCCCGATCTTCACATTAGAGTTAGGACCAGTACAACCACCTCGCCCAATATCTACGTTGCCTGGCATCCATAGATAATCACCCGCAATAAAAGACTTGCAAGTGATGCGACAACCCGGACCAATATATGAATGTTTGCCTAGTTCGAGATAATCACACTCAATGACTACATCATCGGCTATCTTTGCGGTCGGGTGGATGTTAGATCTGTTTGAACGCAATTCCACAAAATCCTCCTTCACTTGCATAGATGTTGGTCGTGTTTAAATCGACACAAAAATAACCATAGTAGCCGAAAAAATCTACCCAACTATCTTTTGTCCATCGAATCTTATGGGTGCTGTCCGATTCGGCACAATCTAGAACATATGGACCATCGTTCTCGTGACAAACGGGCAATTTATAAACGAAAGTTTCTGTGTTGATATTCTCCATAAAGGTCTGCAACTCATCTTCGTTTAGATGTTCTAGCACATCAAGGGCATACACCACATCATATTCATTATCATAATGTGGCTCTTCAGTCACTTCGATGCCGCGTTTCTTGGCTTCTTCTCTTGCCCACGAAGACACGTCCACACCATGAACAATATTAGAATGTCGTTGAAGTTCTTTTGCTAAGAATCCTACCGCACAACCAAAGTCGAGTACAGTATCTACAGGTCTATTGAGTTTCTTAAGAATATCCATCGTCTCATCTGCCATGATCTGGTAATGATTCGTTGTTCTACCTCTAACAATATATTCTTCATAGTTGTCACTATTGTAATATTCTTCATCATATATTCCACTCATGCAAAATTCCTATCATCCACATCCATGTCTTGTGCCACTGTATGTAACAGCTTATTATTGTTGTAATAGAAGCACGTACCACATGCTGTACTCCAACCACCATGGCCAGCACCTCGGATTTCATAAGGTATGCCTTCGAGAGCATAACGAAGATTACATTTCTCCCAGATGTCAACAACATTTTCAATCTTGCCTAGACTAAATTCCATATTATATGTACGATGCTCAAGCACATGACTGGTGCAAACATAGACTTGGTAATCACCACCGTCAGGATGAGGTGCAATATAAGGACGAGTCAAGCCGACATAACAGCCACCGTCAAAGGCTGTACTGTTATCCCACACGTCCTTAATAAAGAATTTCTGAAGTTCGTTAACCTCTTCAACAATTCCACGGAATTTATCTTGGATCTCAACTTGATAACCATCGACTAATGCATCACCCCCGATTCGGCAAAACTTAACCTCAGGATTTAACTCAATGACTTTTGCAATGCGTCGAATTGATTCTGCTGTCGTGCCTGCATATATGCGACCAGTACGTGAGAGAATATTTGGCTTATCATCACCTTCATAGATGATATAACTAAGTCCCATCCGATCACGAGGAAAAGATCCGAAGTCGTAATCTTCGGGGTCCTTACCCTCATCTAGTTTAATCAGCGAGATACGAATCCAATTAATAAAACCATACACCTCTGGTTTCAGATGACGTTCTAACTTCTCAGTGTTGGTAATGATACCAACGTCAAAGCCATTCATGCCCCATAGCTCAATCACATCGTTAATATCTTTCTTGGCTTTCTTATCACGATACAACATTGGATTACCACCGCCGGTGATCTCAACAGCCTTTGCACCGAGTTTCTTAAAATCAGCACACAACTTAACCATCTCATCCCAAGGAATAAAACTCTTGAGAGGGCGAGCGGCTACAGAACAGAACGGGCAATCACTGTCACACATTTCACATAGACATAACTGCACGTTGATGGGTTTAAACACAGCATCATACTGAATGGAGTGTAACACATCAGTGTGTTGTAAATACTTGTCACCCCATGTACTATATTTTTGTGTCTTTTCTTCAAAGCTTTCCACTGAATTTCCTTGCATCATACATTGTTGTTATATAGACCGGTACTTTAGTATCAACACTTTTTGCCGGAGTATGCTCGTTTGTATTTAACCACACCGTTTCAACGTTCAAACCTTTTTCAAGTGCTATCATTGTTTCATATGTGGGTATACAGTAATCCGGTGTAATGAACACCGCACCACTTCTAGGAAGCTGATCTCTTACGATGCGTATAACATCGGTTCTATCCACATACTTTAGCAATAAAGGATTCCAGTAGTGCTGGTATCCACCACCTTGTATTACTATAGTTACCATGGTTTCTTAGCCTCTATCACGGTCGAGTGCAACTCACGAATCTTTCCTGGTGTTTCGATGTTGTTAAAGGCTCCAATAGAACTTTTACCATACTTCACCTCTTTCACTGAGGTGAAGCCAATTGCATTAAGGGTTTCTTTCATCTCTTCGATACCCCAAAGATATAGATGCTCACCTTTCTGATACAATAGACCGAGGGCAACCTGTTCCTGAATTCGTTTCTTAGCATGTCCTTTTGCACAAAACTTTTCTTGTACTATATACCGTTCATAGTAATGCTTCACGAATTCGTCTTGAGACAGGTCGTCGGGACCAACCAAATATTCAATGAAATCATAAGCCGGCATAGTCGTTCGAAAAACGCCTCCGGGTTTTAAGACCCGCTTGGCTTCATTGAATATGTTAATGCCTTGATACTTATAAAAGTGTTCGATGAAATGTTCTGAAAACACACCATCATAATAAGAACCTGGTACTCCTCGAATCGGCAACGCTGTCAAATCTTGTAGTATGATATCACTATCACCGTAATTGCTGGTGATGTTAACTGCATCCCAATTTAAGCCGCGTTTTTTGTTTGCACCTAATTCTAGATAGGTTGCCATACACTCAACTCCGTATGTTCTAGTTCTGGCATAGTGAATTTAGTTCTAGCAAGAAAGTGATTAATCTTGCCGTCATGCTTACCCTGCCATTGATAAGGCAATCGATTCCAATAAGGTTCTAGTTCTGTAACTTCAAACATTGGCTGAGACAATTGCAAATTGATATACATCTGCTCAGTGTACCGTGTATGTAACACGTAATCATCAATCGACGTGAAATTTTCACGTGCTTTAATCCTACCATTTTTTGACCATAATTGCAACCCTCCATTTAGATATCTGTAAGGATCGCTAGGTGCTGTTACCGATCTAGGAAATCTCCAGTGTTTACCAAAGAGTTTTCTACCATAGGCTTTGATGCCTCGATCCTCTAGGGGAGGATCCATAACTTTGTGTAGCCACTTAGATACAGAAGGATGCTGATGAATACCTGACTCGTGTACCATGCCAACATCTCGGGAGAACACTTTAAAAATGTTGTGCCTTGTGCTGATAAGCATATCCAAATCAAGCACCAAGATCTTGTCAAATTTATCAAAATATGGATCATGTATAATCCGTAACGAATCTAACCTAGGATCTAGATGTCCAAAATATCGATCATGTGATAACATGTATTCGGCGCCGACAATATCAGCATATGCTTTGGCACTTCGGCTACCGGCTTTAGCCCAATCAGGCATCTCAGCACCACCGATATCGGCATCGAAAGATTCATATGGGATATAGTACTGGTATATTAAATTTGCGATTGTAATGCTCTCCATTCATCTGAGAAGTCACAGTTTTCATAGTCTTTAAACCAAGGACCACCATCAGTATAGTGTATTATGTTTGGTTTGGCAACATCTGAATAATATCCGACAAGATAATTCCATGTGTGGTGTAAGTTACCTATGCTTGTCGCCCAAACCATTCGATGTAGATATGCTGGTGTTGAACTGTTCACAATATCAGGAGACAGTATCTTGCATTTCGCATTATTAAACACCATCACCGAAGACCAGTTCTTCCGAGGATAACTAAACTGCTTTTTTCGGTCCATCTTGTAAGCACCATTGGGGGTGTAGTCTTCGTGCTGCACACAACTTACTGCATTTTCAGGGTCGATAAGTTCCATAATGCTCTGTATGTCCGTATTCACAAGAACATCACAATCCATAAATATCGAATGCCCCTTATAACCACTTAGGTATGGCACAAGGAATCGAGTCAAGGTAAATTCAGATGATGCAAAATCATCCGATCTATCAAAGACCGCAATATCGGCTTTTACTACAGCATGAACCTGTGTACTAGGGCTGTGTTTGAGAATAGAATACTTGGCTACTTGAAAGGCTTCTTCTTCTCTAGGATCCCAACCAATATAGACATCAACCATGATCTATTGTGGAGCCAAGATCTGGCAAGTATAGTTGCGTTGAATGTTCATGACGAAAAGCACCGTATCGTGTTATATAATTGTGAATGTAACCATCGCTGTTGTATGTGATTACCTTTGGTACATTATCTATCAACTTTTTACCCATCTCAGGAGTAAGTAGATATGCACCACCGGCAGAGACTCGATAGCCCTTATCTGGATGTTTTGATAATAGACCACAGTGTGATAGATTTACTATAGAATGGTTCTGTAGAGATTCATCTATATGTTTCAACAACATCACATCATGTTCAATGACAATAAGTGGATTTGATTTACGTGCCGCGATATCCCACATCATCATGTGACTATACCATATTGCTTTTTCGGTGGGTGAAAGGTCGCCGCCTTTGTTCCTACCACGTTCTTTCTTACCAAACGTTAGTGGCTTAACAGCTTTGTCAAACGTCTCCGGTGTAATACCTTCGTGATACCAGATTTTATATCCAGCATTCAACCAAGACTGTTTCACAATATCTCGATAGGCTTCACTAACCGGATTATCTTTTAGGTATATCATACCGACTGCATACTTACTCATATTTTTTTCCGTAGACTATCGGGTAAAGAGACCGTTTTGTCTTTATCGCTTTCTTCTGCATTTTATGAATGTTGGTTTCAATATTTAGCAGGTAATCTAAAACGGTTCTTTCACTCGCATCTTTATGAGGAGCAAAGAAATGCACTGCTTGAGGATTATGAGTCTTGATGATACTAGAATCGCCGAGAACAATCATTGGCTTGACCAGATTCTTGGCTATGTAATGATACATTCCGTTATAAGCCACAACAAACTTACAAGATGCTATGAGATGAAACACTTCTGCTATTGGAGTTCGATGTGTAACTTCCATCACATTATAACCTTTCATCTTTAGTATGGGTATAATAAGATCCCAATAAGATGAATCATAGCTATCTTTGAATTTAGGGTAGGTCGAATCAATAAACTTGGTTCGCCACACAACGACCAAGTTATCATTCACAGGCATATTCAGAAACTTCTCAGCAAACAACCAAGTGTTGATACCATCCAGCACAGAATAGCCACTAGGTCTTTCTATGTGTGTGTGCAAGTCTCCATTGAACCGATCATGACTAGTACGGTGTATATTTTCTACAACAAGATTTACCTTACCAAAACCATGCATTCTGGTAAGCAAATAAGCTTGTTGCTCAATAATAGTGGATTGGTCTTCGAAATGAAAAGTCCAATCTCCAGAGTTTTGCCAGTGGTACTTAAGGTTTACTTTTTTTTTAAAGTGTTGGCAGTGTAAAACCCGGTGTTCAAACCGAGCATCACATCACCTATACCAGTCTTACCAGCAAAATGGATAGTGTCCCCTATTAGTGTCCAGTCACGACCTTTAGGGTCTTTTAAGTTATTATTCATCTATATATTTGCTGCAACTCATCATTAGGGAACTGATTATCATAGAAACTAACCGCTTTAGGTTTAGCGTGTTTATCAAACGGTTTCTTTTCAGCTTTATACTTATCGTTAACTTTCTTTTTATTTTTGGGATCAAATTTCCCATACTTAGCCATGATACTATCTGCCTTACCTTCTATATTTTTTAATGTACACTGGAGTATACACTGGAGTATACATTATAATGTACACTGGAGTATACAATGTACATTTAATGAAACAAAATGAGACAATTAATTGCCTTGCCCTCGGTATTTTTTATATGTTGCCTTCTTTCGTTTTGGCATTGAGGACGTGTTTAATAGTCCTCGACCAATAGACGTGCCTTTCGGATTAGTCTCTCTCTTCTCAAAACCTTTTGATACGGCCATTAGAGTGCCTCCAACCTAACCATCAAACGTTCAGCACGATTGGTCACCTGTTTGTGCCATCGTGAGTCTCGACCTTCAACTGCCGCTTCTGCCCAATCATTAGCGAGAAGTGCTTTGGTGAATTTCTTGAACTTAGACAGACGTGTCCTGCCCATGTTGAACATCATATTAACCAAGACCTGTTGGACATCTTCGGGAAAGTGATCAAAGACCCCTTCGCCGTATAGAGCGTGACACTCGCTGATTGAGGTGTCGAGATCCTTTTCAAAGCATTCCCAGACTCTCTCTTTGGAGATGACAGTCCCAAATTCGTTACCCCATTCGGGATCTTCATTGATAACGAGGTGCCCGACACCAAAAGTATGGTATCCGAGGTGATCGGCGTAGATTTCATATTTAACACCCTCATCGATTTTTAGTGTTTCGAAAACTTCTTCTCTGTTCATTTTGTTCCCTTATAGATTGATTGAAGCAGATCTTCAAATTGTTCTACTTTTTCTAGCCTGTTCTTCCAAAGAATATAATCTTTTTCGGGATTGGCTTTTAGATTGTTTAATAATGGTGTGATAGCATTATACAATGCATCAAGTCGGTCATGTGACTCGCTGGCTGATGCTTCAGAAGATTGTACCAATTCCAGTTCTTCTTCAGTTACCGCAGTAAATCCGAAATCAAAGATATCTTTCATGATAGCGACTTCAATGTGGCAAGCAACTCATCGTACTTTGCAATTTGTTCTAAGGTTTGTTCTAGCGTTTCCATAAAATCGCCATGTTCTGCCACACCCACTGGGTTTGCAATAAAACAATTCCAGTTAGCAACATGATACGCACGTTTGCCTTCTAGATATATTTTCAATGCTTCCTTCATTTGATTCCCATCCATTCTTTTGTCATTATGTAGTCACGAACAAAGTCCGATCTTACAATGTCTTCCCACCCAAACTGCACATGTGTAAAGCCCTTCATGTTGTCTAGGATACTTAGAAACTGATTTACACCACTCTTATCTTTCTCTTGTTTGAAATCACTCTGGTAGTAGTCACCACAGAATACAATCTTAGTGTCTCGACCAACTCGTGTGATAACAGAGTCCAACTCATGAAAGTTTAGGTTCTGCATCTCGTCCACTAGAATGATACCGCTATCGTATGTTACACCTCTAATGTAGGAGGTAGATTCAAACGTAACAAAATTATTATGTACCAACTTATCATATGCTTTCGGGTCATTAAATAACTCAGTAGCAGTAGCACGATAAGGACCGGTGTATGCTTGCAACTTTTCTTCAATAGTTCCAGGCAAGTAACCCATCTCTCGGGTTGGTACTACACTTCGAATAATATGTAGCGTTTCATACGGTGTACTTTTATCCATTACCTCTTCGAGTGCGAGATACATTGCAAGAAACGTTTTACCTGTTCCAGCAGTACCAGTCATTGCAAGGTGACCGCCATCTCGCCAGCCTTTCCAAGCATCTTCTTGGTGTGGTGTAATAGGCGTGATAGTGTTCATTTGATCCAGACGAATCTTCATGTCTGGATCCCGTTGTGAAACCATTTGTTGGGATTGTTTTTTCATACTTTAATGTTGTTATCTACAAATCCATGTTTACGTTTCTGTGCTTCGGTTAAACCGCTGTTGCCACCAGATCCTTTTTTGATTTGTTTCAACAGATCTTTCCAATCACCAGATGTTTTATTAACAATATTACCGGTGTGTGTTACCATTGCAGTCGGCGCGAGGATCTTTTGTATCCATTCTCCGGACTCAAGCATCTCTTCTTTTTTGGCAATAGAAATAATCATTTCTATTATCTCACCAGTCTCAACATTTTTCATATCATATGTGGGCATTTTATTCCTAGACGTATTTGTCGAATTTAGTGTACACAGTAACAAAGCGTTTTTCTTTGTCCCGCAGTTTCATTTCAGCCTTATCTATCTGTTCAAGCCACCACTCGGCGGGCTTTACTGTGACATGTAAGTCTTGTTCAGTAATGATATTACCGTTCAAATCTGTAATTTTTTTACTGGCATATTGAGTACTTATATTTAAATACACAGCCTTGTTTGCAAAAGAAAATATTGCATCTAAAGTGCCGGCAACATCTTCTATTAAAACATGTTCCAACACATCATTACACATGACTATATCATGTCGCTGGTCCAATCTTAGATTGTTATATTTTGAACTATATGGATCGTAGAGTGTTACTTCGAATGTTAAGCCAGCCCTATGAAGATGCCTAGCCATAAAAGTTTCATTACGATGTGTTGGTTTAAAATTAGACCACATCATGCTTTCACCGGATCCATAATCTAATAGAGTTCTATAACTACCTGCTTTGGTGATACCGGCTATAACAGTAATGTCGGCAAAGATGCTACCTTGAAAATGTCCAGTAGCTTTGGTATGATAATAGGTATAAGTATCATCTAGCTGTTTTTTTCGTATCTCATATGGCTGGTCATGCCATTGTTGTTTGGTTAGCATTACAATTCTCTTAAAATAAAGTGCCCCGTTAAGGGCACTCCAAGATAAGGATCACCCCCTCGTAACTTGATTGATGGCAGCGTCTAAGAATGCTTGTTTCTTAACCATCTTATATGCTGCCTCCGTTTTTCCTCGCTTATTCAACTTGTGAATATAGTGACCAAGGTCCCTAGAATCTTTTCTTAAACGTTCTATTTGATTTACTACCATAGGCGATCTATCCTCTTTTCTAGTTAAAGGGTAATCATAATTAAGCGGGGATCAAATCAGGAAAAGCCTCCTGTACGATCTTATCGGTTAATCCCTTCATTGGGGCTTTCTTGTTTACCATATTAACAACACACTCGGCATCACGTGCATCGATGCTTTCGAGTAAATTGATAAACATGGATTCTCTCTTCACCACGGGAAGGTCTTCGCTCACACGTAGACCTTTGACGAAGTATTTAAATTTAAGATGTTCTCGTAACAGAGTAGACGGCGCTGGAGGTCCTTCTACTTGAGGTGTATAGGGTGGAGTTCCTGCGGGTAAATTCCAGATGATTCTGGAATCAAAGGCTCCTTGTAAGATGTCTCTCAAAGGCATATAATTTTCGTACTTCTTTAAACGGTTAATTTTATCGTCTCGTGTTCGACCTTTACATACGTGATCTAAGACTTCCCATACATCTCTTACTCTTACTGTGTTTGCCATAATATTATCCTTCTGGTCAACGGTGTTTCATTATAAAGACATTATATAAAATGTCAAGTGGTTTTTAGATCGGCAGTTTAATTTGCGACATCCGACCTTTCTTCTCTTTAGCAATCCAAGTTCTAGCATCCTTCGACTCGGGTGGTCTATTGGTAAACTTCACCGCGTCTTTATATGCACGTAACGTCTCTTTCTTGTAATCCTTACCGTTAGAGTTATCAACTACTAAAAAGTTTTTCTTGCCAAATGTTGTCTGAAACAGACCAATGTTCTTCTGAATATCTTCCCACATACTAGCAACTTCAGCATCAGGTAACGTGCGTTCACGATCACGGTTACGTTGCAGTGCGGTTTCTTTGTCAGTGTTTACGAAGATCATTGCGACATCGTAACCCATAGCTTTCATCATCTTTGCTTGTTTAACTACCTTCGCATGGTCACGCCCTGTGCCATCGATGACAAGCCCTAGACGCCCTTTGAGATATATAGCTTGCTTCGCGCCAGTTAGAAGCTTTGCTTTGCCACGTAGCTCTTGCCCTTTGTCAGAGAAGATACCTTCGGGGTCTAATGCGATACCTGCTTTCTTCATTGACTTTTCGAATGCATCATCAGAGTTAACAATACGATATCCCAGTGCTGGTAGTCCAGTCTTACCTGCGATGAATGATTTGCCACTGCCAGGTCCACCGGCGAGGAAGATTGCTTTGAAGATGGCGGGGTCGTTGACACCCTCTGTAAGATGTTGTTTAAATGATTTCATAGAGTTATTTATAATTTTAAATGTTTAGCGTGAATTTTGCATCCAATAAAAGCGTTGTAATATTCGTCCTTTAATAAGACATCCTTGTCAAATTGCTCCTTAGCTTCAAAATATGACATCTGACCTTTAGTCTTACAAAGTCTTAATATCACCCTATTATATATGCTTTCCGAAACAGCAACCTGTTCCTTTAGACGCTCACTACTGCCATGGTATATCCGCCAATCACTCTCCACGAGCGTCCTCTTGCGTCTCTTGCGAGTTTTGGTGACAGGCAAGATCTTACTTCGCCAGAAGCCTTTCTTGCCGATATATTTCATACCAGTATCAACCTCTTCTATCAGATACACAAAACCCACCAAAGAGTTTAATTCCTCTTCGGTGGGTTCATATGGTGCATCGTTATAATACCAAGTCATGGTACTACTTATACGTCATCCTCATCCCATTCCTCGTTCATATCATCACCACACATTGGGCAGAACACCGGCGCTTCATCACAACTGTAAACCACCAGTTTCATACTAATGTCACAAGCATCACACTTGCTATTCCACATAAGAGGATCGTCTAGTTCATCAATCATTATATAATCTCACAGTTGCCAGCGGCACAGGCTAGTTCTTGACTACCCACCGTGGTATCGCTTAGTTCGTATTCACTTAGATCTGCCCAGTTGATATCCTTTGGCATAATCTTCAGCAACTCTTTGTATCCTGCTTCATCAGTGTCCTGATAGGGTGCTTGTTTGTATGTGTGATCACTAAACGGCAAGAACGATACACCACTCATGTAGTCAAAGTTCTTGTACGTCCATGCGCCTACATCCATCCACTCATGCTCTTTGACAGAGATCGTAACAGAAGGCTTATGTTCACACCAATGCTTCTGATAGATCAACCACATCTCTAACTGTTCAATAGCAGTCAAATCAGTACGAAATACAGCACCCTTGTCTACCTTTACAGGGAAAGAGAACACAACAGTCTGTGATGGATTCATTGCATCGTCTTCAACAGGGAACCCTTTGTCGATCATGAAGTTGGTCAGCGGATCTTTTTTGTCTCCGCGTACAGTACG
>TARA_R110000868_G_scaffold107362_3_pt1 | contig 19846 bp, 21 predicted proteins | sample TARA_R110000868 | Tara Oceans TARA_R110000868 (sample SAMEA4397489) | marine metagenome | biome: Polar Biome; feature: [SRF] surface water layer (ENVO:00010504); material: water (ENVO:00002006), including particulate matter (ENVO:01000060) such as... | depth 5 m | reverse complement strand
CCGCACCGACATCATCACGGCCTGCGTCTTCAATCCGCCGGTCACCGGTCACGAAGTGCATGACAAAAGCGGTGCTTATCCGGCCGACCCCGATTTAGTAAAAGTTCCCGCGCCCGCGAACTGAGACCGCCGCGCGATAATCCACAGGACACAAATGACCGAACTCCATAGCGTCGAAAAAATCGGCGGCACCTCGATGGCTGCCACCCGAACGGTTTTCGACAATGTTCTGATCGGTGGCCGCACAGGCGCTGATCTTTATCGCCGCATGTTCGTCGTCTCCGCTTTTGCGGGCATCACCGACCTGCTGCTTGAACATAAGAAAAACGGCGAAGCGGGTGTCTTCGCCCAATTCGTATCCGACGAGCCGGACGCCGATTGGTCGGCAGCCCTTGACGATGTGCGTGCCGCCATGCGCTCGCGCAACAATGAAATGTTCACGGTCTCGGCAAGCTGCATCGAGGCCAATCAATTCGTTGACGATCGCATCGACACCATGCGCACCTGCCTTGAAGATCTCGACCGGTTGCGGGCCCACGGCCAGTTTCTGCTGACGGAGCCTTTGGCAACGATCCGCGAAATGTTGTCAGGTCTGGGTGAGGCGCATAGTGCCCATTCAACTGCCCTTCTGCTGCGCGACCGTGGCGTCAACGCCGTCTTCGTCGATCTCACCGGCTGGGGCGATAGCGAAACGCCTACGCTGGACGAGCGCATTTCAGCCGCCCTCGAAACCATCGACGTCGAAACGACGCTTCCGATTATCACCGGCTATGCGGCGAGTAAGGCGGGCACGGTTCGCCGCTATGATCGTGGCTATTCTGAAATCATTTTCTCGCGTCTTGCGGTGTTGTCGTCAGCGCGCGAAGCCATTATCCACAAAGAGTTTCATCTCTCGTCAGCCGACCCGCGCCTCGTCGGCACAGACAAAGCCCGCAAAATCGGTCGCACCAATTACGATGTTGCCGACCAGCTTGCAAACCTCGGCATGGAAGCTGTCCATCCCGGCGCTGGTCAGGGTCTGCGTCAGGCGGGCATCTCGCTCCGCGTCCGCAACACGTTCGACCGCGAAGACGGCGGCACGCTCATCTGCAGCGACTATGTGTCGGACAAGCCGCGTGTCGAAATCATCACCGGCATCCGTTCGCTCTGTGCCCTGCAGTTTTTTGAGCAGGACATGGTCGGCGTCAAAGGCTTCGACACCGAGATTCTCGAAACACTGACGCGCCACAAAGCGTGGATCGTGTCGAAAGCGTCGAACGCCAATACGATCACGCATTATCTGGCGGCGAAATCCGCATTGGTGCGCCGCGTCGTGGCTGATCTAGAAAAGCGTTTCCCCAATGCCACCATCACCGGCCAGACGGTGGCGATGGTTTCCGTCATCGGCAGCGATATTTCAAAGCCGGGTCTCGTCGCCGAGGCGCTCACCGCGCTTCACGAGGCGGGCATCGAAGTGATGGGCATGCAATATCAGATCCGCAATGTCGATGTGCAATTCCTCATCGATCCCAAAAGTTTCGACGCTGCCGTGCGCGTGCTCCATGACGCGCTCATTATGCAGCAGGATAAAACTTCAGAGAAAAGCAAAGCAGCCTGATGATCATTGCTAGTTTTCTATTCTTTCTCACCCTGTTCCTCGGTATAGGGCTCGCATCGGTATTTCGCGCAGACAATTCTCGCAAGGATTACTATCTGGCGAGCAGTGGCGTGAAACCTTCGATGGCGGGCCTGTCCGCCGTGGCGACGAATAACAGCGGCTACATGTTCATCGGCGTCATCGGCTATACCTATGTCGCGGGTCTGGCATCGATCTGGTTGATGTTCGGTTGGATTCTCGGCGACTTTCTCGCCTCGCTCTTCATTCATAAAAAATTGCGACAAGCCACGGAACGCACCGGCGAAGCCTCGTTCGGTGCTGTTCTCGCCAAATGGTCGGGCGGTGATATGCCCGTTTGGCGGCGCATGGCTGCGATCATCACGGTCATTTTTCTGGGTTCTTACTCCGCCGCGCAGATCGCCGCCGGCGGCAAAGCTTTGCATGGCGTGCTCGGTTGGGAACAATCGACCGGCGCATGGATTGTGGCGCTCATGGTGCTCGCCTATAGCAGCGCCGGTGGCATCCGCGCCTCCATCTGGACAGACGTGGCGCAGAGCGTGGTAATGCTTGCGGCCATGACCATGCTGCTCGTTGCGGGCGTTGCCGGTCTCGGCGGCGTGGATGCAGTCATCGAGGCATGGCGCGCCGTACCCGATTATCTTGATTTGACGCCACCCGACATGGTGATGCCCGGCATCGCGGGCCTTCTGCTTTTCATCGTCGGCTGGATGTTTGCCGGTCTCAGCGTCATCGGCCAGCCCCATGTCATGGTGCGTTTCATGGCATTGGACAAACCGGAAAGCATGCGTGCCGCTAGGGTTTGGTACTATTCCTTCTTCATCATCTTCTATGCGCTCGCCACAGGTGTTGGCATGTTGTCGCGTCTCTACCTGCCCGAACTCGGCGGACTCGATCCGGAGCTGGCATTGCCCACGCTGGCCGTTGAGCTTCTGCCGCCGGTGCTCGTCGGTGTCGTGCTCGCAGGCATTTTCGCCGCCACCATGTCCACAGCAGATTCGCTCGTGCTGAGCTGTTCTGCCGCCATCACCCATGACCTTGCGCGTGACCGGCTGGAAAAGCCCTGGATGCTGAAAATCGCAACCGCCAGCGTCACGGGTCTTGCGCTGTTCATCGCGCTGCGCGGCAGCAGCAGCGTGTTCGATCTTGTGATCTTGTCTTGGTCAACGCTGGCCGTGGCCTTCGGGCCCATGCTCGCGCTTCTGGCGCTGGGTCGCCGTGTCAATGAAGTCACCGCCATCGTGATGATGATTGTCGGTGTCGGCGTCGCACTCGCGTGGCGTCAGGCAGGCCTGCAGGGCATGATCTACGAAGGCATGCCCGGCATGTTGGCCGGTCTTGCGGTCGGCTTGCTGATGTCTGCTGTCATGACGCCCGGCAAAGCGGCAAGCTTCGCTCAGTCGTCCAGCAGCATCGGGCGCACATCCACGCGCTGAAAGCGGTTGATGCCATATTCTTCTTCGTCGTCGCGCTGGCGGAAGCTGCGATATTCCGCGCGCGGCGCACTGACGATTTTGACATCGAGCAATTTCGCCCGCACCCATTTCGCACGGCGATAGGCGAGCGACGTATTGTCAAAACGTGAAAGCTCGCCCCTTGTGCTGGCAAAGCCGACGACTTCCACATTGCCCACATCCCAGCGCAACAACGTCCAGATAATATCGTCGAGCCGCTCCATGCCGTCTTCGTTCGGCGTCTCCGCACCGGTTTCATATGTCACCGGTGGCAGCGCCTGCACATGCGGCACCACACGGACAACCCAGTCGGGGTAACGCGCCGCAAGGCTCGCTTCAAATTGATGCAGCGTCGCAATGCTCACGCCCTTGGCGGGCTTGGCATAGATGATCGCCAGCCGTGTAGGTCCGTCAACGCGGATATATTCGACCGGAAAAAACACGGCCTGTTGCAGCGATGCCGTCATTTCGTCGGCACGCGAACGTTGTGTCACAACAGCCACCGCCTGCGGCGCGATCGTGTTGTTGGCCTGCGGCAGGGCGGGCGCGGCAATCATTTCATGCGCCACCACCACCTGATCAAGCGACAGATCGATATCGCTGCCGGTCTTTTCGCGCAGGGCCGTGGTCAGCTCGCTCTGGGCGCGGTCGTGATATTCCGACGTCAGCACCACCGTATCGATCAGCGGTCCGTCCTCGCGTGCGAAATTGATCTTGAAAATCGAGATGCGCACTTTGTTCGCACCGAAATAATCGGCAATCGTATTCTGCGCCACCTTGGTGATGTAGGATTGATAGGCGATGTTCTTGAGCGCGACGCCGAGCGGCAGCGACAGCACGCCGAAAACCGTAACGATCAGCGCCAATTGCCAGGCCGTGTGAATGCGCCCCTGTCCGCTCGAAAAGCCGTAGAATTTCGCAAGCAGCGTCACGCTCAGCGAGATCGCCAGCAGGTTCGTCATGAACAGCATGAACGCGCCCTTGGCGATCATCATATTGCCGGTCGCAAGGCCGAAGCCGACAACGGCGAGCGGCGGCATCAGCGCCGTGGCAATGGCCACACCGACAATGGCCTCGCCCTTGCGCTTGATGACAGCGTAGCCGCCTGCAAGGCCGGAAAAGATCGCGACCAGAAGATCGAACAGATTGGGTTGCGTGCGCGCCAGAATTTCCGGCGTCGCATCGGTCAGCGGCGACAGGCGCACAATGATGAAAGAGATCGCCAGCGCCGTCACAATACCGATGACGAGCCCTTCAAGCGCCTTGCGCATTTGTCGCGCGTCGAGCACGCAGAGCGAAAATCCCAAAGACATGATCGGCGCCATCAGCGGCGAAATCAGCATCGCGCCGATGACAACAGCAGGTGACGACAGCAGCAGGCCGAGCATGGCAATGGCGCAGGACATCGTCACCATGAACGTGTAGCGCGATGTCAGCCGCCCCTCGGCGCGAACCTGTTGCTCCACAGCTTCATGCTCGACGTCGGCCACATATTTGCGCTGCCACCACTGGCGCGCGAGCCGCAGCATGGCGCGGGCGCGCAATCGGCCCTTTTCGTCTGTCATGCTCATAATAGGCGGCAATCCTGTTTCAGATGAACGCGATATTTCACCAATTGCGCCCCCATGAACGCACTTCGGCGCGCCCTTGTAACCGTTTTTCTGAGCTTGTCAGGTCCTTTTGCACGGGCGCTTCCGGCGCGATAACCTCCCCCCATGTTCGACCGTCATTTGCGCCCCCTCATCGACCCGCCGCTCAATGCCGCCGCGCGCCTCTTGGTGACCGGCGGTGTGCACGCCGACGCCATATCGCTCGCCGGTGCCGCCGTCGGTGTCGCAGCGGGCCTTGCCCTCGCGGGCGGGCACTTCGGCGCAGGCCTCGCCCTCATCCTTCTCAACCGTATCCTCGACGGCCTCGACGGGCCGGTCGCACGCCAAACGGCGGCAACCGATTTCGGCGGCTATCTCGACGTCGTCTGCGACTATGTTTTCTACGTCGCCGTGCCTCTGGGCTTTGCCGCTGCCGCACCGCAAAACCTCTGGCCCGCGCTCGTCCTTGTCGCAAGCTTTGTGCTGACCGCGGTGAGCTTCCTGAGCCTTGCAGCCCTTGCCGCCAAAAGGGGCCTCACCACCGAAGCACAGGGCAAAAAGAGCTTTTACTACGCGGCAGGCCTTGCCGAAGGCGGCGAGACGATTGTCGCCTTCATCGCCTTCTGCCTCTGGCCGCAATGGTTCGGACCCATCGCCTATGCTTTTGCCGCGCTCTGCCTCGTCACGGTTGCAGGCCGCCTCGCCGCCGCCCGTGCGTTCCTCGCAGATTGACGCCTCCCTCAAAAAAATGTGCCTTTTCTCGCATCGCCCATGAAACCTTTGTCCGGTTCCGGGCGTAAGATATGTCGAAGGGGCATGTCATGGATCTCGACCAGCTAACCACCGCCAAATTCTCAAACCCCGTTGTTACGGCTGACGGGTCGGCGCGCGCGCATGTCGCCTTCACCGGCCTCGACACGCTCTGGTTCAACACCGGCACGCTTTGCAATCTCGCCTGCCGCAATTGCTACATTGAATCGAGCCCGCGTAATGACGCGCTGGTCTATCTGACGCGCGCCGAAGTCCGTGCCTTTCTCGACGAGGCGGCGGGCCTCGCGCACCCCCCTGCCGAAATCGGTTTCACGGGCGGCGAGCCCTTCATGAACCCCGACATGATCGGCATGATGGCTGATGTACTCGACGCTGGCTTCCGCGTCCTCATCCTCACCAATGCCATGAAGCCGATGCAGCATGTAAAGCCCGCACTCGCCGCGCTCAATGCCGAGCATCCGGGCAAGCTCTCGCTGCGCGTCTCGCTCGACGGCTACCGCCAGCGCGATCATGAAGACCTGCGCGGTCCCCGTTCATGGGCTCCGACGCTCGACGGCCTCACATGGCTGGTCGCCGAAGGTTTCGATATCTCCGTCGCGGGCCGCACCATCTGGGGCGAGGACGAAGCGACAACGCGCGCAGGCTTTGCCGCGCTCTATGCGGAGCTCGGTCTTGCGCTTGATGCGGCGCATCCCACCCGCCTCGTGCTCTTTCCCGAAATGGATGAGGCGCATGATGTGCCGGAGATCACCGAACAGTGCTGGACCATATTGGACAAGTCACCGGCTTCCGTCATGTGTGCCAATTCGCGCATGGTGGTGAAAGCCAGGGGGCGTGCCGTCCCGCATGTCGTCAGCTGCACGCTTCTGCCTTACGCTGACGATTTTGACATGGGGACCACATTGGCGGAGGCGTCAAAACCCGTTGCGCTCAATCACCGCTTCTGCGCGCAGTTCTGTGTGCTGGGCGGTGCGTCCTGCAGCGCGGCCTGAGAGCGCGGCGGTCAGATGGCGAAAGATGTTCTCATCAAAGCGAGCGTGTTGCGCATGTTGCGCACCTTTCTCACCGAGTATCAAATCAGCGGCAGCCAGTTCGCAAGTTTCGACGAGCGTTGGCAAAGCCTGATCGATGACGATGAAGCCTATATCGGCCAGGGCCGGTATATGAAAACGCTTGAACTTGCAGCGCTCGAAACTGGCGATCCGCTCTTTCCGTTAAAGCTGGGCCTGCGCACCCGCCTGAGCGATCTGGGTGTCATGGGGCGCGCTGTCGCCGCTATGCCGACTTTGGGGGCCGCCGCGCGTCTGGCGGCGAAGCATCTTGCAACCTATCAACAAGGGGCCACCATCTCGCTCGAACCGGCGAGCGAGGGTCATGTGCGTCTCACCTATCGCGTTGGTCAGCGGCTGTCGGCGGCGTTGGAAGCCGATATTGATTTCACCCTCGGCGTGCTCCTCGGCGTTTTGCGAGCTGCCGTGGGCCCGCAGTGGAACGCGCGCGAGGTGCATGTGTTCTACGGACCGGTCGAACATAAATCGACCTTGGAACGTTTTGTCCGTTCGCCTGTCTGGTTCCTGCAAGATGCGAGCGGCATTGTTTTCGACGCGAGCCTTCTCGGCCTGCCGATGCCCGGGGCCGATCCCGCGCTGGGTCATGCGCTTGATGCTTACCTCGGCAGTATCGAAAGAACCTCAGTCCTCAAAGCCGACATTGTTTCGCAGCTCCGCCTCTACATTGTCTCGCGTCTGGGATCGGATGACGTGTCTGTCGGCGGCGCGGCCCGCACCTGCCACATGTCGCAACGCACCTTGCAGCGCCGCCTCGCGGAAGTCGGGAAGACTTTCGTCGAATTGGTCACGGAAACACGCCGCGACATTGCCGAACGTCTGTTGCTGGCTTCGTCGCTCTCGTCTGGGGAAATCGGTCTGCGTTGCGGCTATACGGACCCGACAAATTTTCATCGTGCCTTTGTGCGCTGGACAGGCACGACACCGGGCCGCTTCCGCCGCGAGGTGTCGCGCCTCACTCCGCCTGATGCGCCTCAATTGCCCGCATGAGTTCGGCCCGCGTCGTCACCACATTGCCGATGCGGTGCGCGCGCAAAGCTTTCACTTCTGCTTCCGTATAAGGCACAAAATCGGTAGGCACATGCGCGCTATCAAAATGCACAACCAGCCAGTTCAGCAAATCGGCAACCGCTTTGTCGTTGAGCGGTGTTTGCCTAGCGCCCGGCACCTGCACCAGAAAGGCGCGCCCGCCCTCAACACCTAGAAACCGCGCCACATGATCTTTCAGCGGCGGCACTTTACCCACTACTGCCGCACCGTCCGGCCCGTGGCAGCCCATACATTTCAGCATGTAATCATTATGCGGTGTGGCGAGGGCCCCCGTGCTCGCAACGAAGCCTATAAGAGAAAAAAGGCAAAGACGGAAAACCATCGCGCCTACTCGCCCGTGCTCACGCCCATGATGACGGCGGTCGAGCAATTATAAACAATGTCGGCGGTCGAGCCCGCGCACCAGTTGATGTCGTTGGCCGCATCGCTGCGATAAAGCGGCATATCGCCTTCGTCGCGCTGGCAGGCGCAGCGGCCACAGGAACTGCGGCCACAGCAATCATTATAGGAGATGATGTAATCCTTATTGTCATTCGGGTTGCGGCAGGTGCCGACCCAAGTGACAGCGGAAACAACAGTGCCGGGCGGGCAGGACGACGGACTGCCGCCGCAGCAACCGCAAAGAAATCCGTCAATCGCGCAGTAGCGCCAATAGTCGCAAGATGTCGCATCGCCGTCGGTCGGCATCGCCGCACTCACGCGCGCCACCGGCAGGAGCGGCACAGCAGCGGCCCCCATCATCAAGGCGCTGGCCGAGGCGAGAAAGCCGCGCCGCGATGTGCCGCGCGCAATTTCGCGCGTGCGTGTTTCAAACCACTGGTCAAGCCGTCCCATTATGTGCCCCTCCGCACGCCATCAAGCTTGGCGAGGTTCTCGCGCTTCATATAGTCCTGAATGGAAGCAACGCCTTCGCGCTCGGTTTCCAACAGGCTTTCCAGATGTTCGCGATTATTGACAAGCCCGTGCGCGCGCAACGTGCCGCTCGCATCGACCAGCACCGCATAAGGCAATTTGCTGACACCAAAGCTCATGCCGAGATCGGGTGACAGCACATAAGGCAGATCGCCAAGACCCTTACGCGCAATGAAGGCGCGGTGTTCGTCTTCGTCCCCGTCGCTCGCCAGCACCAGTTTCAAACCATCGGTCTGGCTCACAAGGCTCCGCAGCACCGGCAACAGCGAAGCGCAGACAGGGCAGGTGGGTGACACAAAAAACGTCAGCGTGCTTGCGCCGTCTTCGCGGGCCTCGCCGATGACAACAGGCGCCTCTGCATCATTGAGATTGTCGAGACGGAACACAGGCGATGCATCACCGGGTTGCACCCCGCGCCCCACCATCAGCGCACCCACAGGCGTAATGCGTTCATGCAGCACGCCGATCTGGCGCGATAGCAAAACCACAACGCCGCCCAGCCCCAGCACAAGCACCCAGAGCAGCAGGTTCGACATGAGCAGCGTGGTTTCCATCTCAGTCATGACTGTCAGGCTTTCAGACGTGTCGTCGCGGGCACCTGCGCGACAGCATTGTTAAATCCGGTATAGAGCGCCACAAGCACCAGCACGGCAAAACCGGCGATCAGATAATCAGCCCAGCCGAGCACGCGTGCATCAAGCGGCCATGAAATCGCCGCAGCACCTATAGCCAGCAACAGATTGCGGATCACAAGGGCAGGGTGCAATTGTTGGCGACCGTCCGCCCCGCCGCAGCCACAATCAATCTCGCGGCGACCGCGCACAAGATTGACGGTCATCGCCGCGCCATAGCCGACAAAGATCAGCACGCCGCCGAGCGCGGCATGTTCCGACCGCGCCAGCAGAAACAACGCCACCGCAATTTCGATGAGCGGTATCGCGCGCGAGGCCGGATGGATGAGCGCCTCGGGTAGTAGGTCATATCCCGCGAGTTGCTCCTGAAATGTCGCGCGGTCGAGCAGCTTGTGCAGCGCCGCCAGCACGAGGACAATCGCCAGCGTGCCGCGCAACACGAGATCAATCATAGGATCGAGCATCATGCCTGCTTCCTTTAAGGCTGCGTCAGCGACGTGGCGAAATTCGCCGCGTGATCGACCGTGCGCAAATGCGCGCCGCTCGTCGCGTCGTAAACATCAAGCGCCGGTTTCACCACATCAAGCTCTTCAAATTTGGCACCGAGTATGGAGACAAGCGCCAGCGACCAGTAAGGCAACACGGTTTTAAACGACGCGCCCGTCAAGATGGGCTTCGCGTCAGGGCTCACATTGATCGCCAACGTCGTGTTCACAAGGTCAATCGTCGCAACGCGCTTGTGGGTGGCGAGATCAAACACCCAGACGACATCGCAGGGTTCTTCGTAAGTCTCGCGCCCGCCCTGCCGCATCAGCGCATAAAGCTTGTTGTCGGCTTCGTGGATCGCCAGCGCCTGAATGCCGCCGGTGCGCCATCCGTCTTCGCGTTCATCATCGCTCAGCAGCGACCATTTTTCTTTGAGCTTCACCGTGTCGCCCGAAACATCCACATCATGGATATAGCCGTCCATCGACACGAAAAACCAATCATTGCCCTTGCGGGCCGCCTGCACCAGCACAGGGTCGGTGAAGGGATCGAAGAAAGGCTCGCTGTCCGTCTGGCCTCTCACCGCGCCTGCGTCGTCAATCGTCAGCATCCGCATCGCCCCGTCGCCGCAGAGGAGCGCAAAGCGCCGGTTGCCTGCGGGATAAATCTGCCCGCAACCCGCCGTCGGCACTTCGTCGGCAAAGCTCGCCCCCGCCAGATTGACAATGCTCACCGATTGCGCGGGCGTGAAATTCGTCACCGCCAGAAATTGCCCGTCGTCGCTCAATCCGCCCATCTGGGTCTGCGTGAAGCCCGTCATGCGGCGCGGTGCAATGCCGATCTCGTGGATCGGCAGCAGCGTTATGCCGTCATAGATCACGGCATAGTCACGGCGCTGGCCGCGTGTCCCTCTTTCAAAATAGGTCTCAAGCGTCACGATATTTTTCTTGCCCCCATTCTTCGAGTCTTTGGGAAAGAACGACAGCGACCCCCAATAGCCCGTTGACATCATGCCGAGCATTTTGCCCGTGTCCGCATCGTAGAGCATGACGCGCGTATCGGCATTGCCGAGCGGGTTCAGATCGCCGACGGCCACCCAATGATCGCGCGATGTGTCGGGCAGGCTCTCGACATAAGGCGTCTCCGGCGCGAGGTCGGCCGCCTGTGCGGCAGAACCTGCCAGCAACACACCCGCCAAAACCGTAATCATCCCTTTGCCCGTCATCCTGCCCCCGACCTCTGTACTGCGCCCGATCCTAGCGGTGTTTCAACCGGCTTTCTTGTCTTTTGGTGCCAAAAACCACGCCCTCAGAGCGTGATCGCGCGCTGAAACGCAGGTCGCGCTTCCAGCCGTTGCAGATAGGCTTCGGTCTTGGGTTTGAACCCCTCGCGCAAGCCGAGTGTCGTGGCGAGATAAAGCGCATAGCCCACCGCAATATCGGCAATCGTGAAGCGGTCGGCGCAGAGGTAATCGTGGTCGCTCACCGCCTGCTCGACGCTGCGGAGCCGGGCAAAAAACCATTGCGTGTAATCATCCGCCGCCTGCTTCAACCGGCGTTCTTCGGGTTCGAGCCGCGTATAGCGCAGCACAATCGTCTGCGGAAAAGTCAGTGTCGCATCAGACCGGTGCAGCCAGTTGAGGTAGGCGCCATAGTCTTTGTCTTGCGGCGTGAGGCCCATCGGCGATGGTCCGTGAACATCGACGAGATACTGGCAGATGCCCGACGATTCGGTCATCAGCACATCGCCCTCGGTCATCGCCGGCACGGTGCCCAGCGGATTGATGTTGAGGTATCCTTCACGGAACATGCGCGGCGGAAACTTCATCGACTCCAATTCATAGTCGATGCCCATTTCCTCAAGCGTCCACAATGGCCGCACCGAGCGTGCGCCCTTGCAATGGTAAAGTTTGATCGTCATATCTTTGTTCCGCCCTGTCTTGTTTGCGCCAGTGTCGCAGAGATTTTCAGGCCGGTCGATACGGCGAAAGGTCAGTAGCGGCGATGAATGTGCGCAAATATGTGATGGCCGTTTTGGCGATGCTTCTGCTCGCTGTCGTGCCCGCGCGGGCAGGCGAGGGCGGCACGCTGGTTTTCGCCGCCGCCTCGCTCACAGATGTGCTGGCGAGGATCGGCGCGGATTACGAAGCAACGACAGGTAAGCATGTGACGTTTTCCTTCGCCGGTTCCTCGGTGCTCGCCCGCCAGATCGAAGCGGCATCTCCCGCCGATATGTTCATCTCGGCCGACGAAGCCTGGATGGATCATCTCGCCGCCCGTGATCTCATCGCCGCCGACACGCGCACCGATCTCCTCGGCAACCGCCTTGTCCTCATCGCGCCGGTGGCATCCTCTGCGACACTCGCCATCGCCGACGGCTTTCCGCTGGCCGCCGCATTGAACGGCAGGCGTCTGGCGATCGCGGACCCCGAGGCTGTGCCCGCAGGCAGATATGCCCGCACGGCTCTCATGTCTCTGGGTGTCTGGTCATCTGTTGCCGATCATCTGGCGCAAGCAGAAAACGTCCGACTGGCGCTCGCCTATGTCGCGCGCGGTGAAACACCCTTCGGCGTGGTTTATGAAACCGATGCGAAGTCGCAACCGAAAGTGCGCATCGTCGATGTGTTTCCCGCCTCCACCCATCCGCCGGTCATCTATCCCGCCGCCCTTCTCAAAACGGCGGGACCGGATGCAGCAGGCTTCTTCGCCTATTTGAAATCAGATGCAGCGACAGCGGCTTTCGCCGCTGCCGGTTTCACGCCGCTCGCCCGCTAGTCGCTCACGCGCCCAGCGCAAAGCCCGCGTAATCAGCACCTGCGACTTCGGCGAGCTTTTCGCCATAAACACCGACACCGCCGGGATAAGGCATGAACACCTGCGGCTTGCCGGGAATGTTGGCGCCCATGTACCAGCTATTGGCTTGCGGATAGAGCGTGGTCGCCGCCACTTCGTTCACATGCGCCACCCATTCATCCTCCGCATCCCGCGTCGGTTCGATGGAGCGCAGATTGCTCTTGTTCAGCCGCGCGAGGCACTCGGTGATCCAGTCCACATGCTGTTCGATGGAAACGATCATATTGCTTAAGACCGAAGGACTGCCGGGGCCGGTGATGAAAAAGAGATTGGGGAAACCGGCAGAACCAAGCCCGAGATAGGTGCGCGGTCCCGCCGCCCATTTGTCAGCCAGCCTCTCGCCCCTGCGGCCGGTAATATCCACGCCGAGGATCGCGCCGGTCATGGCGTCAAAGCCGGTAGCAAAGACGATGGCATCGACTTCATATTCCTTGTCTCCGCTCACAATGCCCTTTGCACTGATCCGCGTCACAGGGTGCTCGCGTGCGTTGACAAGTTCCACATGGTCTTTATCGAAGGTTTCAAGATATTCCGTGTCAAGACAAAGACGCTTCACGCCCACAGGATGGTCGTAAGGCAGCAACTGTTCGGCAACATCTTTGTTCTTCACGCGCGCTTTCATTTCCGAACGCGCGAAATTGGCGGCAACATCGTTCACCGATTTGTCAGCCATAATGTCGGCGCTCGTGCCTAAAAAGGCAAAGCCGCCCATATGCCAGCGGTCTTCGAGGTCTTTCTGCAAATCGGCGGGGGCCATCTCGGACGCCAGCGCCTCGTTATATTCAAAGCAGATAATGCCGCCCGCTGTCGTCAGCGCATGCTTGCGGTCATCCAGCAGCGTTGCCTTGGAGGCTGTTACTTCTTCCGGCTTCAGCTTGCGGTTACCGGCGGGCAGGGTGAAATTCGCCGTGCGTTGGAACACCGTCACCTGTTTGGCCTGCGAAGCGATGATCGGAATGCTCTGCACGCCCGACGAGCCCGTGCCGATCACGCCGACGCGCTTGCCGGTAAAATCCACACCTTCATGCGGCCAGTTGCCCGTGTGATACCAATCGCCCTTGAAGTCTTCAAGCCCTTCGAAGTTCGGCACACGCGCCGCAGAAAGGCAGCCCGTCGCCATGATGCAGAAGCGTGCATGCAGGGTCTCCCCGCCGCTTCCGTCTACCTTCTGCGTGTTAATGTCCCAGAGTGCGGATGCCTCGTCATAATTGGCAGAGGCTACGCGTGTCGAGAAGGTGATGTCGCGCTTAAGGTCGAGCTTGTCGGCAACATAGTTTTGATAGCGCAAAATTTCAGGCTGCGCCGAATAGCGTTCAGACCAGTTCCAGCCTTTCTGGATCTCGTCTGAAAACCCGTATTGATATTCAAGGCTCTCCACATCGCAGCGCGCGCCGGGATAGCGGTTCCAGTACCAGGTGCCGCCCACGCCATCGCCCGTTTCGATCACGCGCACGCTGAGCCCCAGCCCGCGCAGCTTATGCAACATATACATGCCGGCGAAACCCGCGCCGACAATCACCGCATCAAAATCCTGTCCCTTGACCGAACTCGCCATCATCTTCTCTCCCCGATATCGCGCTCCTTTTTGGAGCCATATTCTTTGAGAGATATTTGACAGCGAAAATTCCTCGCACCCAAGCAGAAATCGCACATGAAATTAGGGTGCGCGGGCAGATCGGTTGCTAAAGCCTGCGTTTGAACATCTCGAACACAAGTTTCCACACACCTTCCGCTGCCGCCTCCACATAGGCCGGACGTTGCGGAAAGCAGAACCCGTGGTCGGTGCCGGGCCAGATGTCGAGCCGGTAATCGACCTTGTGCTGGTCAAACGCCGCTGTCAGATCAGGGATCACATTGTCAGGCACATATGTGTCGGTTTCCGCAAAGCCCAGATAAAGCTCACCTTTGATTTTGGCAGCAAGCTTATGCGGCGAATCCGGTTTGTCCGTCACAATGCCGACGCCATAGAGGGAGGCGGATGCCGCAAAATCATCGGGGAACGTGCCCGCCGCCGACACAATATATTGCCCCGACATGCAATAACCGATGCAGCCGCGCGGCCCCGCTTTGGCGTGGGGTGCGCTGGCCAGATAGTCGAGCATCCCGCGTGTGTCATCCATCACCAGCGCATTATTGAGCGATCCCATCGCCCCGAACATGCGTTTGAATTCTTCCGCGCCCTTGGACATATCAAAGCGTATCTCGCCAAGCCGGTAATACATGTCGGGCAGCAGCACAAAATAGCCCTGCGCCGCAATGCGCCGTGCAAAGTCGCGCAATTCCTCGCGGATGCCCGGCGCATCCATATAGAGAATGACGGGTGGATACTTGTCTTCGCCGGGTGCGGCGGTGAATGTGGACATCGCGCCCGCCTTCGTCTTGATGTCGATTGTTGCCTCGATCATTTTCTTGTCCCCTCAAGTGTTCAGCAAAAACCAATCCATGATGCGCGGGTTCTCATCGCGCGGATAGGTGTGCGACAGATCCTCGATCTCGCGATAGGTGACGCGGGCGCCCGCCCCCGTCATCGTGCGGTTGGCAACGCGGGCCATGTCGGCATCAAACATCCAGTCGAGCGCCCCATGCGTGATGTAAATCGGCAGGTCTTTAACGCGTTCAGAGTCCGCCATCTCGATCAGGAATGGATGGAAGCTTGCAGCGACCGGTGCGAGATGCGTGAAAGGTGCACCCGATTGAAGCCCCAGCACATAGGAGAACGTGCCGCCGTCGCTCATGCCGGTCAACATGATCCGCTCACGGTCAATATTCCATTGTTCAGCCACATAAGCGATCATGCGCATGATGTTTTGGTGGTCGAGTTCGGGTTCCATCAGCGACCATGTCGGGCCGAGCGAGGTTGGCGCGATCAGCACCGCGCCGCGTGTGCGGGCACTGGCGAGCCACGTCCAGAGGAAGTCGCGCCCGTGGCCGCTGCCGCCATGCATGGCGATGATGAGCGGAGCGGGGTCTGTGGCATCATAAGTTTCCGGCACATAGACCGAAAACCCGCCGCGCATATGTTTTTCATTGCTCATGTGCCTGAGCCCCGCATCCTCGCGGCCCATGTCGGCATCGGCGAGCTTGGCGGCGAGTTCTTTGTCGCCGCGCGCCTGCGGCTCAACGAAATAAGGGCTCACCGGCGGCAGCATGGCGCTGATCGGGTAGAGCGCTTCAGCCGCCCGCGATAAATGCCGCAAGCCCCGATAGGCAACCATGATGCCATTGGGGTCCGCTTGCGCCGCGCGCAAGCCTTCAAAGGCGAGTGTCACTTCATCGGCGACAAGTTCCACCTGCGCCCGAAAGGGGGCAAGGTCATCGGGCCAGTCAATAGATGCAAAATGCGCGCGTCCCGCCTGCATCGCTTCGTCAGCACCCGCCACTTGCGCCAGCAACCCGTCGAGATGCGGCGGGTGCATATGCCGCGCGACAAAGCCCAGCGCCTCCAGCGCCTCCAGCAGCGGCGGCACCAGCGCCATAATGGCATCGAGAACCACATCATTATTATCGGCTGCCATGAACTCGCTTTTTTCTGAATTGATTTGGCCTTTATCCATTGGACAGGCGCAGGCCGTCCCTCGCAATGAGTTTTTCAGCAGCCAAATGAAAAGGGCCGGCGGGCAATCTAGCCCCCGGCCCTCAACTCATGTGCAGGTCGTACCCGTTTAGGCGGGGATACGGACCATCATCTGTTCATAGCCTTTGACGAAGCTCGACAGCACGCGCTTGGGCGGCGAGACGACTTCGATGCGCGGATGCACTTTCAGCAGTTCTTCCCAGACGATCTTCAACTGCATTTCGGCAAGACGGTTGCCGACGCAACGATGGACGCCGAAGCCGAAGGAGAGATGCTGGCGGGCGCGGTCGCGGTCGATGATGAAGTCGTTCGGGTTGGCGATCACTTCTTCGTCGCGGTTGCCCGAGACGTACCACATGACAACCTTGTCGCCGCGTTTGATCAGCTTGCCGCCGAGTTCATAATCGGCGAGCGCTGTGCGGCGCATATGTGCGAGCGGCGTCTGCCAGCGGATGATTTCCGACACCATATTGGGAACGAGGTCGGGGTTGGCGCGCAGCTTGTCATACTCGGCAGGGTTTTCGTTGAGCGCGAGCAGGCCACCCGTCAGCGAGTTGCGTGTCGTGTCATTGCCACCGACGATTAGCAGGATGATGTTACCGAGATATTCCATCGGTTCCATGTTGCGGGTCGATTCGCCATGCGCGAGCATGGAGATGAGATCGCCGCCGGGTTCCTTGGCATTGACGCGCTGGTTCCACAGATCGGTGAAATAGGCGAGGCATTCCAGCAATTCTTCGCGACGCTGATCTTCGGTGTCGATAATGCCGGCGCCCGGACGCGTGGTTGCCACATCCGACCAGCGTGTCAGTTTGCGGCGGTCTTCCCAGGGAAAGTCAAACAGCGTGGCCAGCATCTGCGTCGTCAGTTCGATCGAGATATGGTCAACCCAGTCGAATTCCTTGCCGACCGGCATCGCGTCGATGAGCGCGCGGGCGCGTTCGCGGATTGTGCTTTCGAGCTTGGCAAGGTTGGCAGGCGCCACAATCGGGCTCACAACCTTGCGCTGCGCGTCATGCTTGGGCGGATCCATCGCAATGAACATCGGCAGAATGAAATCATCATCGGGATCGCCGATGGTGATGCCGCCGAGATGGGCGTCCGACGAGAACACATGATGGTTGGTATCAACCTCCATGATGTCTTTGTATTTCGTCACCGACCAATAGGGACCGAACTCGCTGTCGCGGCAATAATGGACCGGGTCTTCCTTACGCAGACGATCGAAGAATCCCCACATCGTGAAGTCGCGGAAAATTTCGGGCTGGCCAACGTCAATGTCTTCCAGCGGCACCGAATAAGGGTCGCGCCCGACCATCGTGCCTCTCAGCACGGCCACTTCCTCGTCCGACTTGCGTCGGCGCAGCGGAATGTCGTCGATCTTGATTGCGGCTTCGCTCATGTCTTCGTTCCTCCAAAGGACGCAGGCGTGATCTGCCCTCGCGGCAGCCACGCATTTTTCTGTTGGAGCAAGCTTAGCCCCGAAAGCAAGCCCCTGTCATTGACAATTATGACGCGAGCGTCAACTTTAATTTAATTCCATAATCTTCCAGATTTACCACTTCTTGCAAGCGGCGCTCACTCTCCCCACATATTCAGTGTCGCGGCGCCGGGTTTTGCGGGCCGCGTCATATAGGTCAAGGTCCGAGGATGGTTGCGATGACACGGATGCTTCAGTTCAACAGCCCCTTTCTGCTCGGCTTCGACGAGATGGAGCGCCTCCTTGAGCGCGTCGCCAAAGGATCGGACGGCTACCCGCCTTATAATGTCGAAGAGGCGCTTGTGGGCGAAGGCGAGGCAGCCCGCCGCGTCCTGCGCATCACGCTTGCGGTTGCAGGCTTTGCCAGCGGTGAGCTTGCGGTGACGCTGGAGGACAATCAGCTCGTCATCCGCGGTCGCCAGCGCGAGGACGAAGCGCGCACCTTTCTGCATCGGGGCATAGCTGCCCGTCAGTTTCAGCGCGCCTTTGTGCTGGCCGACGGGATCGAAGTGCTCTCCGCCCGCCTCGACAATGGCTTGCTGGCCATCGACCTCGTGCGTCCCGAGCCCACAAAACTTGTGCGCAAGATCAAGATTATCGACGGAGCGCAGACGGTTTCTGCGTAGAATCTACAGGTGGTACGAGTGACGACCAGGCGCAGCCGCCGCCGCCGCCACAATCGGGGCATGCGCGAAAGGAGCGTAAAATGAATAAGCATTTTGAAAACGACAAGCACGACACAGCGGTCATCGCTGCCGGCTGGGGCAATGCGGACCTGCGCCATCTGAGCGCGGAAACCTTCGCCAATATCGGCGTGCCCAATGTCGTCTATATCCGTGAGGTGCGTGCCGACGAGTTGGAGAGCGAGCTTGCCTCCCAGATCGACGTGCCCGCCGACACGGTGCTTTACGCCGTCCACGCCGCCAATGGCCTGCGCATGGCCGTGCTCGACGACCGCGCCACAGCTTTCGCCGGCGCACGCCAATACGAGCTTGAGCCCGTCAGCCGGCATTAACCGATGCGCTGCAAACAACAAAAAGCCCCGGTGTTTCCACCGGGGCTTTTTCGTTTTATGTGCGTCACATCACGCCGCGTTCGACGCCACAGGCTCTGTGAGGATCGCAAAGAGGGCGGCAGGGTCATCGCTCGCGCGCAGCTTTTCAACGACGGACGCATTGCGCAGCAGGCGTGAAATCCGTGCGAGTGCCTTCAGGTGGTCAGCGCCTGCGCCTTCAGGCGCCAGTAGCAGGAAGACGAGGTCAACCGGCTGATCGTCCACGCTTTCAAAATCGACAGGTGTGTCGAGGCGGGCAAAGAGGCCGTAAAGACGCGTCAGTTGCGCCAGCTTGCCATGCGGAATGGCAATGCCGTGCCCGACGCCTGTCGAACCGAGGCGTTCGCGCTCCAGAAGCGTTTCATAGATCACCTTGTCCGAAAGGCCTGTCAGTTCCGCCGCGCGGGCTGAAAGGTCCTGCAGCGCCTGCTTTTTGCTGGTGCATTTGAGGTGGGCCATAACCCCCTCCGGCGACACCAGATCTTCAAGCTCCATGATACTCGCTCCTAGATCTTTCTCGATAGAACCCGGCCGGATTTGCACCCGGCCGGAATGTCCTGGCGCATGACGCGCCGGTTATGATTTCTGCGGATCGCGGCTCGCGTCGATCCACCCGATATTGCCGTCGTCGCGGCGGTAAACAAGATTGAGCCCGCCCGTCGCGCCGTTGCGGAAGACAACGAAGGGCGTATTGCCCAGGTCCATATGCATCACAGCATCAACAACGCTGAGGCGCGGCACCGATGTCGTGCCTTCGGCAATGATGATGGGCTGGGCGTCATCGGCGAGTTCGCCGTGATCTTCGCCCGAGTCGAGCACGAAGGAGGGAAAATCTTCGCCGGGTTCGGCTTTTTCACCGCTGGCATGTTCTTTCAAACGGCGCTTGTAGCGGCGCAACCGCTTATCGAGCCGTTCGGCTGCCGCGTCAAACGCTGCGTAAGGATCGGTCGCGCGTCCTTGTGTGTTGATGCGCATGCCCGAATGGAGGTGAACGGCGCAATCGGCCTTCACTTCATAGCCTTCTTTGGTGAGCGTGACATGGCCGTCGATCGGCTTGTCGAAATATTTGCTCACACTGGCGTCGAGCCGATCCGCAACGTGGCTGCGGAGTGCATCTCCGACATCAAGATGATGTCCACTGACCTGAACTTGCATGAGAACCTTTCCGGGTCACTTCGCGCCATTGTCGCCGGTTACGGGTAAGGGGTCCATCTCAGAACCTCGCCACACCGGTTTTGCCACCCTCCGACACATTTATGTCCCCGTGGTCCCGCCGACATCATAAAGGCCGGATTTCAGCCTTCCGATAT
>TARA_R110000868_G_scaffold78129_2_pt1 | contig 19857 bp, 16 predicted proteins | sample TARA_R110000868 | Tara Oceans TARA_R110000868 (sample SAMEA4397489) | marine metagenome | biome: Polar Biome; feature: [SRF] surface water layer (ENVO:00010504); material: water (ENVO:00002006), including particulate matter (ENVO:01000060) such as... | depth 5 m | reverse complement strand
CGGCACCGAGGGCGATGGCCAATGGCAGGACTGGCTGGCCGATGATGATGCGGAAAGCCAGGAAGACGAGCTCGCCGAAAGCGATGAGTTCGACACCCGTATGCAATTGCTGCAGGCGGCGATGGGCGAGCTCAATGAGCGCGAACAACATATCCTGCAAAAGCGCCGCCTGTCGGAAGAGCCTGAAACGCTGGAAGACCTGGCCGGCCATTTCGGCGTCAGCCGTGAGCGTATCCGCCAGATCGAGGTCCGCGCCTTTGAGAAACTGCAAAAGGCGATGAAGGAAATGGCGGCCGATCGCGGCCTGGTGAACTAACCCCGATACCCGTGATCAGATCAGCGCCCGGACTCAGCTTTCGGCTCAGTTTCGGGCGCTGTCATCGGGATGGCTCAGGCCCAGGGCAATACAGGCCTGGCCGCCAAAATAGCAGACCCAGACGACCGGCCCGGCCCAGTCCAGCATGCTGGCAAACATGCGCCAGGCCAGCACCGCGTCAGACACCAGAAAGAGCAGCGCGCCGATCACGGCCAGTTTTGGCGCCCGCCCGATCAGGGCCAGCGCAACCATCACCAGGATAATCCCGTTATAGATGCTGGCCGCGATGCGCAGATCGCCGAAATGCGGCTGTAGCGCCACCAGCATCACCGCGCCGAACACGATGATGACCCCGGTCGCGAGATAGCCCGGCAGGCCGCGATTGCCCTTGTGGCGCAATTGATCCGCGAACAGGCCGATATAGATGATATGGCCAATGCCGAAGGCGAGAATGCCCAAGGCCTGCTGGGTCGGTTGCAAGGCGAGGAAGGCATCGCCGGCCGAGCCTGCGAGCAGGCCGAGCCCGAGCCAGAGCCTTCCCTGCCTGAGGGCGTAGACGCCCAGCAGCACCACGCCGCCAGCCTTGATGATGACATTGATCGGGTAGGGCGCGCCCAATCCGAAATCATCGAAGAGATAGATCGCGCCCAGGGCCAGGGCCGCGAGCAGGATGAGTCGCGAGACGCGGTCGGATGCGATCGTGATCGGTGTGGCTGTCATGCGCTTCCCCCCTGAATATTCGGCAGGCTAGACTGAGAGCCGGGATGGGCAAAGGGGAAGTTTCATGACGGGGATGCCGCTCTTGCTGGCCCTGATGCTGGCCGCCCAGCCCGCTGATCCTGCGCCGGATGCGGAGGCGGTCGTCAGCCTGGCCGAAGTGGAGCGCCTGCTGCTGACCCAGCCCGGCGCGGTGGAACAGGCCTGGACGCAATTGCGTCGCGGCGGCCTGCCGCGAGTCGAACTGATCGCCGGCGATCATGACCGGTCGCGGGTCACCTTCCTCTACAAGGCGGGCAGTGATGTCACGGGCGTGCGGCTCAACAGCGTCGTCAATGCCGTGCGAGTCGACTGGCCTGTCGAGGATTTCGTGCGCGATTACACCTTGCCGATGCAGCAATTGGGCGGCAGTCCGATCTGGCGGATCAGCCTCGATCTGCCTCGTGATGTCCAGGCCAGCTACAGTTTTCTCGTCACCGGACCGGGCGGCACGGTCCGGGTCACCGATCCGCATAATCCGCGGCATTTGCGCGGCCGTTCCGCCGAGGCGGTTGTGAGCCTCGACCGTGTGGGGGATGTGTCCGCCCTGGCGCCTGTGCCGGCCAGCTGGATGCCGCCGGTCGAGTTGCAGGTGGTCGAGAGTGCGGCGCTGGCGCGGCCGGTCAGCCTGGAGATCTACCCGGCCGCGGGCGGCACGGCTGCATCGCCGGTCCTGATCCTCTATGACGCCTTCAATTGGGGCCGCCGGGCACCGGCCCGGGAAATTGTCCATAATCTCGCCGCGGCGGGCGACATCCCGCCCATGCATGTCGTGCTGGTCGACCAGCTCGATGCGGAGAGCGAGCACAGCCTTTATGGCGATCAGAGCGCCTTCATCGTCGATGAGCTGTTGCCGTACTTGCGCACGCAAACGGGCTGGCAATTGGCGCGCGAGGATGTCGTTCTGGGCGGTGCGTCGCGGCGTGGCCTGTCGGCGGCGATTACCGGGCTGACCCGGCCTGAGGCTGTGGGGGCCGTGCTGTCACTGTCGGGGTCATTCTACTGGTCACCGCCCGGCGAGGCGCCGCAATGGCTGGCGCGGCAATTGACCGAAGCGCCCGATGATGCGCCGCGCTTCCTGCTCGCCGCCGGCTCACTGGAATATATCGTCACCTCGACCAATCAGGGCCATGTGATGCTGGAAACCAATCGCAATATGGCCGCAGCCCTGAGCAATGCCGGCTATCAAACCGGTCTCGCCATCTATCCGGGCGGACATGACATGGCCGCCTGGCGGCTGGCCCTGGCCGACAGTCTGCAGGCGCTTTACGCGCCGGCAGACTAGTCAGGCCGGAGCCATGCCTATTTCAGCGGCTTGCCAACAGGAGCCGGGCTCGATCCATTATTGCCGATCCGGCCGGCGACAAAATCATCATAATATTGCAGCCAGGCTTCCGAACGCACCGAAATATAGATCATCGGGCCGCCCGGATTTGAGCGGAAATTCGAATCCGTCGCGATGACGAAATACTGATTGCCTTCGCGCACCATGAAAGGTGAACCGCTATCGCCGCGCGTGGTGTCGCAATTATGCGCCATCGTGTTGTCGTTGAAGACCTCGGTGATGCGGCAACCGATATTGCCTGACAGATGCGCGCCGGTATCCCAGCTATAGCCAGCCTGGTAGAGATCGGCTTGCCGGGCACCGTTATTGCCGGCGGTCTGGACCAGGCCGCGCACGCCGACATGGCCAATCTCGGCACCGAGCGGCCGGTCAATCCGCAACAGGGCCCAGTCTGTGCCATCAATCTCGTCGGTCGAGCTGAAGCGCTGATCATCCCAGTTCGGGTCGATCATATAGTCGGTGACACGCGCTTCCAGCGGCCCGCCGCGGCGGTCATAGCCGGTGGTGAAGACGGCACGGGCGTCGATGCGGCCGTCATCATCGATGCAATGGGCCGCGGTGATCAGGACATCATCGGCGATCAGCGTGGCCGTACAGGCGCCGCCCGCTTCCATATCGATCTGGCCAACCGCATTCCACGGTGCCGCCGCCGTGTCCATGAAGACGCGGTCATCCCGGCCGAAGAAGTGATCATTGATCGTCAGCGGGCGTTCCCGGCCGATACAGTCGGCGCGGTCGGTGCGGGCGTCGCAGCGGCCATCACCGATGCCCGGTTCATTGCAGATCCCGTCGAAGGCAGTCTCGCAGCTGTCATTGCGAAAGCGCAGATCGATCACCGCGCCGCAATCGGTCAGATCGGTCGCCTGGGTACAGGCTCCGGTGCCAAAGCCGGGCTCGTCGCATTCGCCATCATTGGCCCACTGGCAGCTATCATCCTCGACGCCCTCGGCGATCCGCCAGCAATCGGAATAATCCGTGCCTTGCTCGCAGGCACCGGTGCCGATGCCCGGATCATCGCATTCGCCATCATTGGCCCACTGGCAGGTGTCGACGCCGCGATAGCTGGATGCCGAGACACCGCCATCGCGGGTCGGTTTCTGGATACGGTGCAACCAGCGCGTAATCTCGCGGCTGGACAGGGCGTCGGAATTCGCGCCTTCGAGGCGAGGCTCATCGGCCTGGCTCGTGGCGACACACATCATGGCGGCCAATGCCGCGATCAAACCCGTACGCATAATTTCCAGCTCCCGCCCCCATAGACCGGCCGTTTATCGCGCGAACCCGCGCGCGGGCCAAGCCTGTAAACCGCCATTCTATCGTTCATGGAGATGACTATTGCCTGAACGAGACATTCAAACAGCGCTCAGATGCCATGTGGTCGAATGCAGGCTTGAACATCAGCCTATGCAGGAGACTGTCATGAATATTGCCGCCAGACTTGCAGCCGCCGCCCTCCTCGCCTCGATCGGCATGGCCGGTTTCGCCGGCGTCGCCAGTGCCGGGACCTGGCACGCCAATGCGGCGGCTTGCCCGGATCTGCGCGAGGACCGTATCGACGCACGCCGCACAACCGGTCGCCTCGATCGCCGCGAGGATATTCGCGATCGCCGCGTGATTAATTGCCCGGCTCACGCCTGGCGTTATTCCCCGGACCGTTATGAGCGTTCGGACATGCGCCGGATGACCTCACCGGGCACGGTCTATCTCGACCGGTCCGGGCGCTATTACGCGGTCGACCGTCGCGGTTCGTCCTACAATATCAATGTGATTATCGACTATCCGCGCCAGAACTCGGCCGTGAGCCTGCGTCTGGGCGGTACACTCGTCCCGAACCGTCTTCATGATCGCCGTGACCATCGCCCCCGCCGTGCTCCGCGCGGTCATGGCCGCCGCCATCACTAGCGGGCACGGCTGATACAGCCGGCAGTCAGGCCCAGAGGCGGCCTTCCAGATAGCGCGGCGCGTGGCCATACAGGGTCACGCGCCCGCCATTTGTTTCCACCTCGAGCATGCCGGGACGCGGACCGATCTGGCGCGCGCTCAGCCGGGACTTGCCGAGACGTTCGGCCCAATAGGGCGCGAGCGTGCAATGCGCCGAGCCGGTCACCGGATCTTCATCGACGCCGGAGGCCGGGGCAAAGAAGCGCGAAACGAAATCGCTTCGATCGCCCGGTGCCGTCAGGATGATATTGGTATCGAGCTGGCGCAGCAGGCCATAATCGGGACGGGCGTCGCGCACGGCGCTCTCATCATCCATCACCCACATCTGATAACCGGCGCCATGGATCCGGTCGACGCTCAGCACGTCGCGCGGCTCGGCTGCGATGCCGAGGGCCGACCCGATGGCGCTGTCGCGCTCGCCGGGACGGTAACCGATCAGCGGCAAATCCATCGCCAATCCTGTGCCATCACGGCAGACCTCAAGCCGGCCTGACCGGGTGTCGAAGCGGGCCGTGCCTGGCGCTCCGAGGTCATATTCCAGCACCACAGCGCCGGCCGCCAGGGTCGCATGACCGCACAGATCGACCTCGACCGTGGGCGTGAACCAGCGCAAATGCCAGGACTGCGCGTCGGCAGGCACCAGGAAGGCAGTCTCCGAGAGATTATTCGAGGCGGCAATCCCCTTCAGGACCTGATCATCCGGGAAGGCTTCCATCAGGCAGACGCCCGCCGGATTGCCGCTGAAAGGCAGGTCGGGATCGGCGAAGGCATGGATTTCGAAATAGGGAATGGAGGACATTGAAAGGCTCCCGGACGCGGCGGGCCGGGGTTACCAGCGCTCGCTTTGATGCGGTTGAAAGACGAGGTGAAGGTCGGGGTCAAGGCGGTCCAGCTCGGCGACGGTGTCGGCCGAGATCGGCGTCTCCCCGGCTATCGCGGCCAGGGCCTGAACGATAAGCGAATAGGCGGCGCTCCTCTGTTCTGTGATCTGGCGCGGCAAGGCGCGGCGCCAGTCATCGACCTCGTCGGCCAATGTCATGAAATCCCCTGGGCGATCCGTTTCCGGCAGCGCCTGCCAGGTTCCGATATCGATATAGGCCGCAGCGAGACGATCGCCTTCCTCGTCCTCGAACAGATCAATTTCGATCAGCATCGCCTGATAGATCAGCGAGGATTCGATGACACCGCCGGCGCGCGGCACATCGCCGGCCCAGCGTGCGAAATAGGTGCGCGCCTGTTCGACCGGCCGCGATGCTGCCGACCCCCAATCGCCGCGCGTTTCGCGATTGAGCAGGGTCTCGTCGGCCGGGTCGATAATCATCACCATCGGGGTCGCATACAGCGCCGCGACGCCAAAGCGGCGGATCACGTCATGGTTCTGGTCACGCCAGCCGACATCGATGAAGCGCGTGACATAATGCGCCTCGAGGGTGGCGGCGAGTTCGGGGTCCTGGAAATGCCCCGCCAGGCCGCGGCTGTCATGGCACCAGTTGGCGCCGAAAACGAGCAGCAGGTTTTTCTCCTCCGCCAGCGCCTCAGCCAGGGCGGCATCGACCACGGCCATGGCGGAATAATCCTGGTTGAAAGGCGAGGGTGAGCGGTCATCCGCCATCGATACCGGCGCAATCAGAAACAGGGCAAACAGGCTGACAAGCAAACGCATCACGACCTCGAAATGACAATCAGCCGGAGAAAAGCACGCCGCGCCGTCCAGCACCAGTCAAGCAGGTGTGAAGGGCGCGGCGCCTGGACTTACCCGGCGGCCAGCGCTGCCAGCCGGGCATAAGTGCCATCATCCTTGCTGGCCAGCTCGTCATGACTGCCCTGTTCGACGATGCGGCCCCTGTCGAATACCAGGATGCGGTCGGCATCGCGGATCGTCGACAGACGGTGGGCGATGATGATGGTCGTGCGCCCCTTCATCACCGCTTCCATCGCCAGCTTCACATCGCGCTCGGTCTCATTGTCGAGACTCGAGGTCGCTTCATCCAGGATCAGGATCGGGGCGTCGGTCAGAATGGCGCGGGCGATCGCCACGCGCTGCCGCTCACCGCCCGAAAGCTTGACCCCGCGCTCACCCACAAGTGTGCGGTAGCCTTGCGGCAGGCTTGCAATAAACGAATGGGCATGGGCCGCCCGGGCAGCAGCAATGATATCGACTTCGCTCGCATCGGGTGATCCATAGGCGATATTCTCCGCGATCGTGCGGTGAAACAGCGCCGGATCCTGCGGCACCAGGGCAATATTCTGGCGCAAGCTCGCCTGCGCCACCCCGCGCACATCCTGGCCATCAATCTCCACCGCGCCCTCATTGACGTCGTAGAGACGCTGCAGCAACTTGACGAAGGTCGACTTGCCCGAGCCCGTCGCACCGACCAGCGCGACTTTCTCGCCGGGTTGGATGTCGAGCGAAAAGTCTCGATATAACGGGCGGTTCTGGCCTTCATAGGTGAAACCGACCCGGTCAAACCGGATCGCGCCGGCACCCGGTTCGAACGAACGCGCATCGGCCGCATCCTCCACCGTGCTCTCCTGCAGATCGAACACGGCGAGATCCTGCAATTCATCCATCGAACGCTGGATCGCCTGCACCTGCTCACCAAAGCGGCGCATATAGCCTGACACCAGCATATAGGCCGCCAGCGCCGCAACGACATCGCCAGCCGAGGCCGCGCCGCGCGACCATTGCCAGACCAGCAATCCGACCAGGCCGGCCTGCATCGACAAATCGGTGACGATATTGACCAGCCAGGAATTGACGAAGCGCAGCCAGGTCTTCTTGGTCTCATTGCGCCAACGCCAGCTAAGCTCATGAAAACGCTCATCCTCGCGTGTCTCTGCGCCAAAACTCTTGACCGTTGCGATGCCGCCGACTGCATCCGCCAGGGCGCCGCCAATCTGGGAATCCAGCGCGTTGGAGCGCATGTTTTGCGGCCGGATATAATAGCGGCTCAGCATCAGGGATGAGGCAATGAAGGCGGCCATCACCACCAGCACCACGCCGCCAACCAGCGGCCAGCGCACCGCCATCACGCCCGCGACGCCCAGCATCACACCGAGCGAAGGCGCAATGCCGAGGAAGATATTGACCGTGATCGTGTCATAGGCCCACATCCCGCGCGTGATCTTGCGGACCACAGACCCGGCGAATGTGTTCGCATGCCAGTCCAGCGAGAAGCGTTGCACCTTGCCAAAGGCGTCCGTCGTCAGATCGGCCATATTGGCCGAGGAGAAGGGCACTTCGCAGCGCGAGGCCATCTGGCGCACGAAATAATAGGTCACAGCCGTGCCGAGATAGAGCGTGAATGCCGGCCAGGGCTGGCCCGTCTCCGGTCCGGCCGCGAGGGCATCAATCAGACGGCCTGCAGCCACCGGGATGAAAACCTCGGCCACTGTCGCCAGCACCATGAACGAGATCATCCCGGTCAGCAGGAAGGGGCGCCGCATCCATTGCCGGCGCAGGAAAGCCAGCACCTGTAAATTGGTCAGCGTACGAATGACGGGCGTATCGGATTCAGAAGTCGACATATTAGCAGCGGACCCGGGAGTCCGTCCTCAGACAAGCAGTGCATCAAACCTGTGGTGTGAAGAACGTCAGCGCGATCATGCGAGGCGGGGCTTGAAAGCAAGCGCGGCGAGGTCGCATGCGAAGGCGGCACGTTCAGCCACCGTCGAAGGTCAGATAGATCTGCTCATGGGTCTGCTCCAATATGTCGATTGGTCCGTAGGGGGTGGTTACACCGGGCTTTCGCCGCGGGGCAAGGCCGGGAGAGCCGGTTTGTCGCCTATCCGTCACGAGTGTGGCGGTGAGGGCACAGGTGGCTAGGCCTCAATGCCCGCAATACAGGCTTGTTCCAGCCCGGCCCGGACCGTGTCAGGCAGATCGATGATCTTGCGCGCATCCAGATCCATCGGGGCAGCAATCCCCTCCATGGTCCACCAGGGCTTGCCGGTCGCCGGGTCGAGTACCCAGTGGACGAGGTTTCGCACTTTCGGGCCGAAAGACTTCAACCCCGAGCGAACAAGATAGCCGTCTCCGGCACGCGGCCAGCGCCGTGGCAGAATACGGCATTCCAGCAGGGCCGATCCGATCCGGCCGCCGGCCTCGCCCTTGTGGAAGGCCCATTCCTCGGGGAAGGCGTCCTTGAAATTCACCACCGAGTCGGAAATCCGGCCGAGCAGGACTTCGGTCCGCATTCGGCCAAACACATCCACCTCGTCGGGGGTGAAACGGCCCTGACCGACATGGGCGAGGCCCAGCGAGTCGGCGCGCTTCAGGGATGCCGCCTGGCGGGACGCCGTTTCGGTAAGGCCGCGCGGCTGGGCAAAATCGGGGGTTTCCACCATCCGGTCCCGCAGTTGGTCGGCAAAATGGCCGGGCCAGGGGAAGGCGCGGGCATCGCGCGGCGACACATGGGCGAGATCAATCCGGAAGCTGGCTGCCGGCTTGCCTGTGCCGCCATGACGCATGACCAGCACAGCCGAGCTGCCGGTTTCGCTGATCGCGGTCCAGCCCGCCTCGATCACCAATGGGGCACCGGGGCGCGCTTCGGCGAGAAAGCGGACGTGCAGGGCGGTCGGCAGCAGGGTGGCGTTGGCGTCGGCGCGGTGGATGGCATTGAGCCCGCTCTGCGCCGCCAGTCCGGCCAGCGCCTCGCTGGCCTTGGTCAGATAGAATTTCACATTCATATGGCCGAGTTCGTCGCATTCCCAGGCGTTTACATTGCCGCGCCAGATCTCGATCATCGCTCGAAAATCCTTCAGTGGTCGCAAAGGCTGCAATGGCCGAAATGCTCGATCACCGAGCGCTCAATCCGGAAGCCTTCCGGCCGGTGGGTACTGACGGGGGCGCCATGACGTTCCTCGACCGCGCCGCAATGGGTGCAGATGAACAGCTCGGCGCAGCCATCCGAATGGGTATGAACCGTGGTGCAGCCAACAAAGGCGTTGAGGGCTTCGACCTTGTGAACCAGACCCAGTCCGATCAGGAAGTCGAGCGCCCGGTAGACCGTTGGAGGCTTGGCCGAGCCCGGGCCCGGTTTGAGGGCTTCCAGCAGATCATAGGCCTTCACCGGGCGGTCGGCGGTCAGGACGAGTTCAAGCACCCGGCGGCGGACCGGTGTCAGCCGTTCGCCCTGCCGGGAACAAAGTGCGTCTGCGGCCGCAAGGGCTGTGAGGGTGGAATCAGCGGTCATGGTCAGAATATCTAAACCCTGTTCAGCACAAAGCACACCCGCCTCTGCCGTATTGCCGGTTCGGGGCTGGCAGGACGATGGAACGGCGTATTCCGCCGGGCGGCGATGTCAGCAACCGGCCTGTCCGGCTGCGGGCGATGATTGTCATACCCGACGGGTACGCCCCGATGAGAGCGATCGGCGGGGAACGGGCTGCCTCCGGCCAGATTGTGCCGGAATCGGACATCAGCGGTTTGGCCCGGGGCAATCGGCCAACACGATTGGGTCGTCGAATTCATGCTGCGCGTAACACCTCATGACATGTGGGCTGCAAGCCGCCGCATTCAAGCTGGTCACAGCCCTGATCGCGCTGCCGGATCGCGGCTGCGGGGTCCGGCACTTGTCTTGCAGACCCGTCATGCTTCTGTCCCTGCGTGGCTGCGTTGCCGCCATCGGGCATATCCGCTATCTAGCGCCGAAAGCAATGAAGGGGTTTTGCATAATGGCCGACGCACCAAACACTGAGCCGCGCCTTACCGGTTCGGTTCCGCTTTACAAAAATGTAGAGCCGCTCAATCGCACAAAACACAAGTCCTATGGCGTGAAATCAGTCGCCCAACCCTTCAATTTCCTGAAGGACTGGCATTTTGTTCCGGCCATTGTCGGCGAATTTTCGGTCGCTAGCGGCAGCTACCCGATCATTTTCCTCGGCGACAAGAAGATGCCGGTTCTGGTCATGGGCCTGCGCCAGGGCACCAATGTTTTCGTCAGCGAAGACGGCCAGTTCGACCAGGACCACTACGTCCCCGCTTATGTGCGTCGCTACCCTTTCGTGAGCGCTTCCAATCCGATGAACGAGCCATCGACGGTTTGTGTTGATGTCGGTGCGGATTTCGTCGTGACGTCGAAGCCGGACGTGCCCTTCTTCGACGAGGCCGGCGAGCCGACCGAATACATCAATCGTGCCGTTGAATTCGTCTCGGCCTTCGAGAACGACGCCAAGATCACCGAGGGCTTTGTTGAACGCCTCACCGCGCTTGACCTGTTCGAGCAGAAAAACGTGCGCGTCGCCGACCCGAACAATCCGGACAACACGATCCCGGTTGCTGACTACTGGGGTGTCTCCGAAGAGAAATTCTCCAATCTTCCAACCGAGAAACTCGTTGAGATGCACAAGAATGGCGATCTGTTCGCGATTGCGGCTCATCTGATGTCCCTGCAACGCTGGGAGCGCATCATGCGCCGCGTTTCACTGCTGCAAGCAGCAGAACCGGCTGCGCCGAAGGCCTAGTCCAAGGCCAATGGCATGAGATTCTGACGGCTGCGGCCGCGCTGCAAGGCGCGGCCGTTTGCTTGTCTGCGATCACCATTGCGCGATCAGGCTTCGACCCGGGACAAAACATGCCTATATGGCATTGACGGTCATCCCGCATCTGCTCCAGCCTTGAGGTTCATCCATGCGTCTTCTTGCCAGTCTCGCTACGGCCTTCGCTCTCTTGACGGGCTTTGCCGCTACCGCGTCGGCCCAGCCGGGCTGGGCCAGCAATGAACCCATTGTTGAAGCGAGCCTGGTCTCCGACATGGCCGTGGTGGCCCCGGGCGACACCTTCTACCTTGGTTTCCGGCAGGTCATGCCCGAGGGCTGGCACACTTATTGGCGCAATCCCGGCGATAATGGACTGCCACCGGAGGTGCGCTGGGAGGTGCCGGCCGGCGTCACGATGGGCGAGTTCGAATGGCCGGCGCCGATCGAATTGCCGCTCGCCGACACGATTCTCGACTACGGCTATCATGATGAGGTCGTGCTGCCTCTGCCGGTTGAGCTGTCCGCGGATTTTGCCGGGTCTGAACTGGTGATCACGGGGCATGCCAGCTGGCTCGTCTGCGAAATTATCTGTGTCCCGGAGGAGGGCACGCTGACCCTGACCCTGCCGGTCGCCGACCAGTCCGGGCGCGACGAGACCGGCTATTGGTACATCCAGGCGGCGCTCGATTCTGTGCCGCAGCCGGTGACCGGTCTGGACGCACGGCTCGGCTTTGGTGAGACAGCTGTCGTGCTTGAGCTGGAGGGCGGTGATTTTTCCGCCGTCGCGCCGGACTGGCATGACCTCACCTTCTTCCCCTATGACGGCGCCCTGATCGAGCATGCCGCCGAACAACGCGCCGAGCGTGGCGAGGGTCTGGCGCGGCTGCTCCTGACGCGGGGTTATCGGGCCGATCCTCAGCTCGCTACGGCGCGCGGCGGGGTGTTGCGCTATACGCTGGGAAGCGGCGCGGGCGCCCGCGAACAGGCTATCGAGATCTGGGCCGAGCCCGATCCGGACATGGTGCTGCCAGCCACGGCCGGCGTGGCAGACAATGGCCCGGCAGCTGTGGTCGCGCCGGGGCTGATCGGCCTGCTCCTGCTCGCCTTTGGCGGCGGCCTCATCCTGAATCTGATGCCGTGCGTCTTCCCGATCCTTTCGATCAAGGTGCTGCAATTCGTCGAGGGCGCGCATGATGATCCGCACCGGGTGCACCGCCATGCCCTGTTCTTCCTGGCGGGTGTGATCATGAGCTTTGTCGCCCTGGCGGCCGTGCTGGTCGGATTGCGCGAATTTGGCCTGCCGGTCGGCTGGGGATTCCAGCTGCAAGTACCCGTCGTGGTCGCAGGCCTGACCCTGCTCCTGTTCGCGATTGGCCTCAATCTGCTCGGCATGTTCGAAATCGGCACCAGCCTGCAAGGCGTCGGTGGCGGTCTGAGCGAGAAGCCTGGTGCCCAGGGCGCCTTCTTCACCGGCGTGCTCGCCGTGATCGTCGCGGCGCCCTGCGTCGGACCACTCGCGGCCGGAGCGCTGGGGCTGGCCCTGACGCAGCCGGCGGTCATCGTCCTGCTCGTCGCGGCGGCGATGGGGGCCGGGCTGGCGGCGCCCTTCGTGCTGGTCAGCTTCATACCGGCACTGCAGGCCTTCATGCCCAAGCCGGGCCGCTGGATGGAGCAGTTCAAGCAATTCCTCGCCTTTCCGATGTTCGCCTCGGTGCTGTGGCTGAGCTGGGTGCTGGTGATCCAGTCCGGCCCGTCAGGCCTGTTGCTGCTGGGTATCGGCCTGCTGGCCCTGAGCCTGGCGATCTGGGCGCGCAAACAGAAGCATCTCGCCTGGACGGTCATCGCCGTGCTTTCACTCCTGACCGGCCTCGGCGCGACACTGGCAATCGCCCGCCTGCCGGCGGCAACCAATGCGCCAAACCTCTCCGGTGGTGAAGAGGCGTGGTCGCGCGAACGCGTGGCTGAATTGCGCGCCAATGGGCAGCCTGTCTTCATCGATGTCACGGCGGCCTGGTGTGTGACCTGCCAGGTCAACAAGCTCGGCGCGCTCAGCGATCCGGCAGTCAAGGAGGCTTTTGAGCGTTATGGCGTGGTGGAGATGCGGGCCGACTGGACCAATCGCAATGACGAGATCGCGGCCCTGATTGCCGAACACGGCCAGGCGGGTGTGCCACTCTATCTGGTCTATCCGGCCGATGGTGGACCGGCCCGGGTACTGCCCTCGGTGCTGACACGCGATATTGTCATCAACGCCCTGGCCGAGGCGGCAGGCTAGGCCGCGTCAGTCGCGCGCAGCGGGGCAGGTGCCTGGCGGGCCCACAGTGTCGGGCAGGGCTTCGCCATCGGCAGCCGGTGCGATCTCGGCGGCGTCATGCATCAGGGCCGATATCTCGTGATAGACGCGGGCCTGGTCGGCGGATGTTTCGGCGGCGTTGAGGGCTTCCAGACGGCTGGCCGCATCGCCGGACATGCCGCGAAAGATGCAGCGCAGATCGATCGGACCGCCGGCCTCATCGATCGCGCGGCTCAGCCGCATCACATCGGCGGAGAACTGGTCGAGCTCATATAGAAGCGGATCGCCAATCTCGATCCCGGCAGCCGGTGCGGCCGGCCGGGCCGCCGCATAATCGGCGCGCGCCTGGGCCTCAGTGGCGATCTGGCGGGCCGTCTCGGCAAGATCGGCACCGGGCCCCGCCAGCGCGGTGGCGCTGAGGCAGAGCGTGGCGGCGAGGGCGGACAGGATATGGCGCATGACGGGCCTTCCGGTGGCGGACGATCAGTGGAAACCCTAGCAGGAACAGCTTGACCGCCGATGAACAGCGGCGCCAAACACTGCCGAACTGGTGAAAAAACTGACCCACACAGGCGGGTTCGATTATGAAGACCGCAGACACGCGGCCATTTGCCTGCTTTACAGGGCCCGGTCGCCAATAGATCAATCCGGAGACGTCGATGAGCGCGAAGAAACCCTTTCGTCCCAAGGCCCGCCGCCCGCGCGGTTTTGAAGACCGCAGCGGATCGGTCCTGCGTGCCGAACGTCATCTCGTCGATACCGCCAGCCGGATCTATGACGACTGGGGTTTTGAGCCCCTGCAGACGCCGGCCTTCGAATTCGCTGACGCGCTCGGCAAACACCTGCCCGATGAGGACCGCCCCAATGAGGGCGTGTTCGCGCTCGAGGATGATGATGGGCAATGGCTGTCGCTGCGCTATGACCACACCGCGCCGCTGGCGCGTTTCGTGGCCGAGAATTTCCAGGATTTGAACAAGCCCTATCGCCGCTATCAGGCTGGCGATGTCTGGCGCAATGAAAAACCGGGTCCGGGCCGCTTCCGTCAATTTGTCCAGTGCGATGCCGACACGGTTGGCGCGCCCGGACCGGCCGCCGACGCTGAAATGATCGCGCTCTCGGCTGAAGTGATGCGCGCCGTCGGTCTGGCCGATGGCGAATATCTGATCCGGGTCAATGACCGGCGCATTCTCGATGGTGTGCTGGAAAGCATTGGCGCGAGCGATCCGGAGCGCCGCATGCGCGTGCTGCGTGCTGCCGACAAGCTCGACCGTCTGGGCCGTGATGGTGTCGCTGATTTGCTCGGTGCCGGCCGCAAGGATGAGTCGGGTGATTTCACTGAAGGCGCGGGCCTCGACCTCAAGGGCGCCGAGACCATACTGGCCTTCCTCGATTCCAGCGGCGGCAGCCGCGCCGAAGTGATCGGACGGCTCGAGCCGCTGGTGGGACTATCGGAAGCGGGGCGGTTGGGTCTGGCCGCGCTGGGCGAAATCGACAAAGTCCTCAGCGCCATCGGTGTCGGTGATAACCGGGCCGTGTTCGATCCTTCCGTCGTACGCGGACTGGGCTATTATACCGGGCCTGTCTATGAAGCCGAATTGCTGGCGACGGCGCATTATGATGACGGCAAACCGATCCAGTTCGGCTCGGTCGGTGGCGGCGGACGCTATGATGATCTGGTTGCGCGTTTCACCGGCCAGGCCGTGCCGGCGACAGGTTTCTCCTTTGGTGTCAGCCGTTTTGCCGCAGCGCTTGCAGCGCTGGGCCGGGTCGGTGCGGGGCAGGAGCGCCCGCTGGTGATCGTGATCGCAGCGGAGAAGGATCAGTCCGCCCGTTATCTCGCCATGGCCTCCGAGCTGCGCGCCGCCGGCTTCCGCGCCGAGGCCTTTGCCGGCAATGGCAATATGGGCAAGCAGATGAAATATGCGGACCGCCGCGGCGCTGTCGCAGCGGTGATCATTGGCTCGGACGAGCGCGAACAGGGCCTGGTGACGATCAAGGATCTCAAGCTCGGCGCGCGGCTGGCCGCGGAAATCAGCGATAACAAGGAATGGCGCGAAGAACAGCCGGCCCAGATGACGGTCGCATCCGATGCCTGGATCGAAGCGGTGCGGATCGTTGCGAAACGCGACGACAAGACGGTTTGAGCTGTTGATAAATAACCGCTCTGTCCCAAATTGCGATCACTAGGCTTGACCTCGCATGACGTCTACGTCAACTTCGCATCTGGACCGGGCCTGACCGTCTAGTCCTTGGCGTTTCGGGGAGAAACGTCCTTTATCGACCAACCGCAAATTTACGGGGCTGGCCTTGGCCAGCCCCGCCTTTTTGGCCCTTGCCCTTGCAAGGAAGGCCGGTTTGCGTCGGCCTTCCTGCAGAGATCTGCTGCCCGTCGGCTCGATTACTTCCTGTCATCCTCGTCGCGGTCATTGATTTCGAGCTCGAACACTCGCTCAGCTTCATCGTCTTCACCGCCGCGCAGGACAATGACGCGCCGTCCGGACAGATCGACCTCGCGGCTGGACCCGTCTTCGCGATCAAAGCGGACAATGCGCCGCTCACGGCGCTGTGGCTCGTCATTGAGACCGCCTGCCAGGCGTTCGGCTTCCAGCTGATTGAGCCAGCTGACCAGGTCATCGCCGGTCTGTTCCTCGCCATTCACCCAAACCTGCCGGCGGCCGTCATCACTGCGTTCGACGCGGATACTGCGGCTCTCCTGAGCGCCCTGCATGGCGGCACGTTCCACATGCCGACGCTGATCGCGGACCACGCGCGCTTCCTGCCGGGCCTCATCGCGGGCCCGGTCGCGGTCTGACCGGGCTTCATCGCGGGCGGCGTGCATGGCGTCACGCCGGGCATGCGCGGCATCCCGTTCGGCGTGGGCGGCTTCGCGGGCGGCATGATGCATCTCAACGCGGACGCGTCGTGATTCGGTGTCGCCCAGTTCGCGCGCCTCGCGGATTTCCACCTGCATCTCACGCATCGCTTCACGGATTTCCTCGCGGGCTTCCTCGATCGAGGCGCGCACCTCTTCGCGTTCGGCCTCGGAGAGCCTGCCCCAATCCCGGGAGTCGCCAGCCATGGTCCGCTCGGCGTCGAGCCCGGCCAGAGCGGCTTCGAGCGAGGCCATGACCTCGGTACGCATGCCTTCGGAATCAAAGTCGAAGCGGAATTCATGGCGGCCTTGCGACATGTGGGCCAGGGCTTCGGCGCGTTCGCTCATATGGCGTTCGAACTGGCCGTCGAACCGGTTGAAATCCCCGTCATTCATCACCTGGATCCGCTCGCCATCGACAATGATCAGGCCGGCTCCGTCGGTCTCGACCCGCTGGCCATCAATCAGGACACCGTCATCATCGATGACGATGCTCTGTCCGTTGACGCTCAGTCGCGAGTGCGGGCTGTCACCCTGGATGTGAATGGTGCGCGTGCCGTCATCACCGCGAATTTCGATCACGGTGCCGGGTTGCGACCGGTCCATGGCCGGCGCGGCGCCGATCCGCACCTGTGTCCGGTGGTTATCGTCATCGAGCGCCCAGGCCGCGGTCCCGGCCAGCGTGGCTGCTGCGGTCGCGAGCAGAAATTTCTTCATGATGTGTCCCTTTCATCTCAAGCTGGCATCACGCTGGACCCATCAAGGTTACCGGGCCTTGGCTCCGGCCTGAATTTTTGGACAGGCTTGGCGCCGTGGCCCGGCGTGCGGACGTCGCAGCAAAAAAAGAAGGGCGCGCCACCGGTCCGGTGTCGCGCCCAGTCACTAAAGGGGCCGCTGATCGTGAAAAGAGCGGCTGAGAACGAACATGCTGGATGTTTCCCGACCTTGTGGTTGCAGCGATGTGACGTTTTCGCAAGATTCGCGGCGGACGCTTGCGCCTCCATCCCGGGCTTGCATGACCGGCCCCCGCTTTGCATGGTGACGGTCAGATCTGTTTTGCTTTGGAGCCTCCAGAATGACTGACCCTGTTTGCGGTCCTGACCGCCGCCGTGTGCTGGGCTGGGCGGCTGCCGGAGCTGGCTTGAGCCTTGTCCCGGGATCCTTTGCGCTGGCCGAAGGGCTGAGTCTGGAACAACGGATCGGGCAGATGTTGCTGCTCGGCTTCATTGGCTCGACCGTGGACACGGATGGCGCCGACCATATCGCGGGTCATCTCGCCAGCGGCCGGATCGGCGGCGTACTCTTCCTGCGCCATAATGTGCGCTCGCGCGAAGGTGTTGAGGGTCTGACGGCCCGCTTCCGGGCGATCGCGCCCGATGCCTGGATGGCGGTCGACCAGGAGGGCGGGGTGGTTCAGCGCCTGTCACGTGATCTGGGTTATGGCGCCGTGCCGCGTGCGCTATTGGTGGCGCAGGCCGGCGATGCCGAGGCCGCGCGTGACGTCTATGCCGCCGCGGCGCAGGAATTCCGCGCGGCCGGCTTCAACATGAATCTCGCACCCGTCGCCGATCTGAATGATCCGGACAATGCCGTGATCGGCCGCCATGGCCGCGCCTATGGCGATGATGGCGTGACGGTCGCCGCCTATGCCAGCGCCTTCATCGAGGCCTATCGCGAGGCGGGTGCCGTCTGCGCCATCAAGCATTTCCCCGGACACGGGCATTCGCGCGGCGACAGTCATGCCGGCTTTGTCGACATCACCGAGACCTGGAGCGATGCCGAGCTCGACCCTTTCCGCCGCCTGATCGATGCCGGTGAGGCGCGCCTGATCATGGGCGGCCACCTGACCCAGCGTGGCCTCGATCCGGCTGATGTGCCGGTGACCTTCTCGGCACCGGTGATCGAGGGACTTCTGCGTGGTGAAATGGGCTTTGACGGCGTGGTGATGACCGATGATCTCGACATGGCCGCTATCCGCGAGAATTACAGCCAGCGCGAGGCCGTGTTGCGCTCGATCGAGGCCGGCAATGACATCATCATGCTGTCCAACTCGGCCGCCCCCGACCCGGAATTGCCGCAGCGCATTGTCGGCTGGGTCGGCGAGGCGATTGCCGAGGGACGGCTGACCGAGGCCAGGATTCACCGGTCGGTGGCGCGGATTGCGGCGTTGAAGACGCGACGCGGATAGGCAGTCAGTCGCCGATAATTGTATAATGTGACGATTCCGGACACCGGATTCTGGAGGTGAGCATGGACTGGCTCCCTTCGAACTGGACCATCTCCAGGGGTGGCGCAATCAGAACCGGTACCGATTCGCCAAGGCGTTGCTCGATCTGGTCTATCAGTGGCTGTACGCTAGGTGCAGGCCTGTCTCTGTTTGACGGAATGAGGTTGGTAAACGGGAGGTCGATGACGTTTATCTGGCCGGCCTCAATATGGTAGAGCGGCGCGCCATGCGAGAAGCAATTCAAGGTCGTCGTCAATACCCGGCGTTGTCCCCTTGATCCTCTGGACGCGAGCAAATACGCGCGTTCGCTTATGACAACGTAATCTCCAGCAGCAATAAGCACCGCCGCATAGTCTTCTCCGACGACGGCGGATACCCCGGAAACACGGCCGAAAGTTCGCGCCGGCGCGGTAAGTGGATCCCCGTCTGTGTGTTCGTGAATGAAACGGCGCTCGTCTCTATCCACCCGTTGGAATTGACGCGTTTGGATGAAGCCTTCGACGGAATCTGGCGGTAGGTGCACCACCAAGATTGCCTGTTCCGGATAGTTTCTGAAATCCGCGAAATCAACGGGCGGCAGTTCTGGCGTTGACGCGCACCCTGCCGCACATGTGAAAAGCACCAAGGCCAGAAAGCGCATAGCCATACTCCGATTGTTGATCGCGCCGGAGAGTTTCCGTCCGCCTACTCGTCTCCCGCGTGCGGGATTTCGTCGCCACTATCACGCAAATACGCATCCAGGAAGCCGAGATAGGCTTCTGACGCCGTGATGCGATTATCGCGGCCGCGGAAGCCGTGGCCTTCATCGGGGAAGAGGACGTATTCGACTGGCACGCCATTGGCGCGCACGGCGGCGACCATTTCATCGCTTTCCACTTGCAAGACCCGCGGATCATTGGCGCCCTGGATGACCATGAGCGGCTTGGTGATGGTGTCGGCGTGGAAGAGCGGCGAGATGGCGCGATGGCGTTCGGCATCGGTCGCCGGGTCGCCCATCTCGTCATAGAGCGCTTCGCGGAAGCTTTCCCACCAGGGCGGGATGGAGGCCAGGGTGCGCTCCCAATTGGTGACGCCGAAAATATCGATCCCGACTTCGAAGGCATCCGGGTGGAAGGCGAGGGCGGCGACGGTCATGAAGCCGCCATAGGAGCCGCCGATCACGCCGACCTGGTCATCGCGCACCCAGTCAAGCGAGCGCAGATAATCGCCGGCGGCGACGATGTCATTGAGATCCTCCTCGCCATGACGGCGGTCATCCATGTGGAAGAAGGTTTTACCATATCCCGAGGAGCCGCGATTATTGGCGGCGTAGACGGCATAGCCGTGATTGACGAGGTGCTGGATCATTGCCGAATAGCCGATCCGGCTTTGGCCGCCCGGTCCGCCATGAACCATCACCAGGGCCGGGACCGGATTGTCGGCGCTTGAGCCGTGCGGGCGGTACATGATGCCGGGAATCTGGACCCCGTCGAAACTGGCAAACCGCACCACTTCGGCGTCAACCATATCGGCTTCATTGATCGCCGGATTGAGGGCCTGGGTCAGCTGGGTATGGGTCTGGCTGGCCAGTTCGACCAGGTGGATATTGGACGGCGAGGTCGCCGCATCGATCGTGAAGGCAATGCTG
>TARA_R110000868_G_scaffold143075_13_pt1 | contig 19884 bp, 15 predicted proteins | sample TARA_R110000868 | Tara Oceans TARA_R110000868 (sample SAMEA4397489) | marine metagenome | biome: Polar Biome; feature: [SRF] surface water layer (ENVO:00010504); material: water (ENVO:00002006), including particulate matter (ENVO:01000060) such as... | depth 5 m | reverse complement strand
AAGACGCCAATTAACTTCGGCAACTTGGTGCAAGCGAACAACGTTACCAGAGCTATTGCCCTTAATGATCAAATTTGAAACTTGCGAAACATCCTTTAAGGTATTGTCGAACTCAACAACGATATCGCCACTTTCTTTTTCGATCACTCCTAGAGGCAATAGGGCGAAGGACGAGCGAACTTTATTGGCAATCTCTGGCAGTGAGACGCGAAAGCGTGCCAAGTCTTTTGGACGAAGCTGAACATAGACTTGTTTCTTAGGAGTGCGATCATCAAGACGAGTCATGCCCTCGATTCTTCTTAGTCGCTCAGCAAACGCTCTACTCCAAGCTAGGTGAGCATCATTGTCCTTATCAAAACCAACCAGTGATAAAGTTCCAAACCAAAAGGTATTAATTTTGATATTTTCAACTTCGAGGTTTTCTAGATCTTCCGGTAATTGCGAGCGAATTGAAGCCACAGCACTTTCAACTCTAGAGTGAAGATCATCGACATCATTAAAGCTTTCAAAGATCTCAAGCTTAACTGTAAAACTTCCGGCCGATGTTTTGGAAGTAATTCTCTCAATACCCGCAAAGCTGCGAATAGCGTCTTCAATGGGAGCTGTGACAAACTCTTCAACCTGAGCGGCACTGGCGCCGGCAAGAGTGGCGCGCACTTGAATCATCTTTACATCGAATGGCGGGATCAAATCGCGCTTCATGGTGAAGACGGCGATGGTGCCAATCACGAGTAAAAAGACGCAAACTAAATTGACGATGAATGAATGGTCTATGGCGGCATTGATGATTCTTTTTAACATCGCAAGAAGGTGCCAGAAAATATGGACCATTGCAATGCGCTAATGTTCATTTTTTTCGAACTATCAGTGGCTTAAAAAAAAGGGGGCGACGCGTTAAAACTGACGAATCCACAGCATTCTGAGACAATATAGAAGACACAACACACACGCGTACGAGGCCATTCATGTCACTTCTTGAGACCCATCCGGACAGCTTTGTTCACTTGCACCTTCACACTCAGTATTCGCTACTCGATGGTGCGATCAGGCTTCCAGATTTAATCAATCAAGCTAAGGAATGGAATATTCCAGCTATTGCTCAAACTGATCACGGCAATATGTTTGGAGCCATCGATTTTTACACTCGCTGTAAGTCGGCCGGCATCAAACCAATTCTTGGTTCAGAGATTTATTTTACGCCAGGCTCGCGTTTTGATCGTTCTCCTACAAAGAAAACTAAATCTGTATCGAATCAAGATGCAGAAGAAAGCTCACGTCAGATTCACCACTTAATTCTTTTGTGTAAGAACAACACTGGTTACGAAAACCTTTGTAAGCTGTTATCTCAAGCATATCTTGAAGGCTTTTATTACAAGCCCCGCGCCGATCTGGAACTACTAAAAGAATTCTCAGAAGGTCTAGTGTGTACCACCGCCTGCTTAAAAGGCGAGGTCGGTTATAACTTCTTCACCGATCAAGATGATAAGGCGAAGAAGGCGATTACTAAATTACACGAAATTTTTGGCGATGATTTTTATCTTGAGGTTCAGCAAAACGGACTAGAAGAACAAAAGATTGTGAATGAAAAGGTGATTGCCTACGCCAAAGAGCATGGCATGCAGGTCGTTGCCACTAACGACGCTCACTACATGACTAAAGAAGATGCCACGGCCCAGGAAGTTTTGCTTTGTGTGCAAACCGGTAAAACTTACGCTGATGAAAACCGTATGCGTATGACATCTCAGGAGTTTTATTTCAAAAGCCCTGAAGAAATGCGTCGCGCTTTTGCCGATTATCAAGAAGCTTGTGACAACACTCTTCGTATTGCAGATAAATGTAATGTTGAGCTCAAGTGGACTGATGATAATGGCAACCAAATTTATCACCTGCCCGATTATCCAATTGAGACAAATGAGACGGTTGATGATTATTTCACTCGTATGTCGCGCGAAGGTTTGGAAGCAAGGTTTGCTGGTCCGCACTTTAGAAAGCTAGTTGCTCAAGACAATTGGGAAAGTGAACTTAAGCCTAAGTATTGGCAACGCCTTGAAGACGAAGTCAAAATGATTTTGCAGATGGGCTTTCCAGGTTACTTCCTTATCGTTTCGGACTTCATTAAATGGTCCAAAGATAATGGTATTCCTGTTGGACCAGGACGTGGCTCGGGTGCCGGCTCTCTTGTTGCTTATTCTCTCGATATTACCAACGTAGACCCTCTTCCATACAATCTACTCTTTGAGAGATTTATTAACCCTGAACGTATTTCGATGCCTGACTTTGACGTCGACTTTTGTCAAAGTGGCCGCGGTCGCGTGATTGATTATGTAACCAAGAAATACGGCGAAGATCGTGTTGGTCAGATCATTACCTTTGGTAAGCTTCAGGCCAAAGCAGTTATTCGTGACGTCGCTCGCGTTTTCGCGCTTCCGTATTCTGAAGCCGATATGATTTCAAAACTGATTCCTGAAGAGTTGGGAATTACACTTGATAAAGCCTTGGAGATGGAGCCAAAGCTGCGCGAGTTGATGGACACCGATCCTAAAATTCGCCAGATCATCAATATCTCAAAGCGTCTTGAAGGACTTTTACGTCACGCCTCGATTCACGCTGCTGGCGTTATTATTACCAATAAGCCGCTCGTTTCTTATTGCCCATTGTTTAAAGGGCGTGAAGGCGAGAAGGTTGTTCAGTTTGATAAAGACTTCTCGGAAAAAATTGGTCTTGTTAAATTCGACTTCCTAGGTCTTAAGACCCTAACAGTGATTGATCACGCTTCAAAATTTATTAAACGCGACGCTGATCCAGAATTTGATATTGAAGATATCGACCTGGAAGACAGCGCAGTTTACGACTTCATCGGTGATGGTGAAACGATTGGCGTGTTCCAGCTTGAAAGTTCGGGCATGATTGAGTTGTGTAAACGTATTAAGCCAAACACTCTCGATGATATCACCGCCATTAACGCTCTTTATCGCCCAGGTCCTCTTGAATCGGGCATGGTCGACGACTTTATTGAAATTAAACACGGTCGAAAGGAAATGACTTTCCCGTTTGAAGATCTGGCGCCAGTTCTAAAAGACACCTACGGCGTTATCGTCTATCAAGAACAGGTGATGAACGTTGCTCGTATCATTGGTGGCTATACACTCGGCCAAGCCGATATGCTTAGACGTGCCATGGGTAAAAAGAAAGTTGAAGAGATGGATCGCCATCGTGAGATTTTCCGCCAAGGTGCTATTGAGCGCGGTTACGATGAGAAAAAAGCAGTCGATCTATTCGAACTTATGGCCAAATTTGCGGCTTACGGATTTAACAAGTCTCACGCTGTTGCCTACGCGCTTATTGCTTATCAAACGGCCTTCTTAAAGAAATATTACCCAGCCGCTTTCTTTGCCGGACTTCTATCAACCGAACTATCCAATATGGATAAAGTTACGGCCTATATTAACGACTGTCGCGGTCGCGGCATTCAGGTTCTGCCTCCAGACGTTAATGAGTCAAACTGGCTATTCAACGTGGTCGAGGAAAATATTCGTTTCGGTATGGGCGCAGTAAAAAATGTCGGCGAAGGTGCTGTTGAAGCCTTGATTCGTGAGCGTGAAGAAAATGGGCCTTTCTTGGGCTTCGTTGATTTCTGCGAACGCGTTGATCTTAAAGCTGTTGGTAAACGCGTAATTGAATCACTGATTAAAGTTGGCGGTTTTGACGGTTGTGAAAAAGAACTTAACCGCAAAACGATGCTTGAAAATATGGAATTGATTGTTGCTTACGCGCAGAAAAAACAAGAAGAGAAGGCTCTGGGGCAAAGTAATCTTTTCGACTTGGACGCGGCTGCAACTGAAGACTCAAATCTTCAGCTCGATATCGCTGCAGTTGAAGACTTTGATGAAAAAGAAAAACTATCTTGGGAAGCAGCCTTGATGGGAATCTATGTTTCAGGTCACCCACTGGATCGCTTTGCCAATGTTCTCAAACAAATGTCATCGATGAGTATTTCCGATGTTCACGAAATCTCCGGTGGAGATAAGCGCGAGATGATGTTGGCCGGCTTAATTTCTGGCAGAAAAAATATCTTGACTAAAAAAGGCGACAAAATGTGCTTTGCCACATTGGAAGACCTAACGGGCAAGATTGAATGCATCGTTTTCCCAAGAACTTTTGCTGAGTACGAAGAAATCTTAGCAGGGGACGAGCCGTTGATCATGGAAGGTCAGGTTAATCTGGCCGAAGAGCCGCGCAAGTTCTTCCCAACCAAGATCCAAAAATTGAAGGATCAGGCAGAGGAGAGAGTGACCGGTGTCCGCATTAGTGTAGAGCGTGAACAATTAAACGAGTCTCGACTCAAGCGCTTTAAACAAGTACTATTAAGCTATCGTGGAAGTGTTCCACTACATATGATCGTCATTTCCGATCAAGACAAAGTTCGCATGCCATTTGGACAAGATTTCTTGGTTAATCCAACTCCCCAACTGGCTGCAAAAATTAACGAAGTCTTTCAAGGAAATAGCGTCCAGTTTGTGGTGGATGGAAAATTGGAAGATGTTAGCGCATCTCAAATTTAAGGTACTGAATGAAATTTAAAACTCTAACAGCTCTCGTTTTATTTTTTCTAGCGACTACAGTAAGTGCTCAATCGACTATTACAGGAGAAGGGCGCTTTTATGCAGGAGATGATGACTCGTTAGCCTTCGTTAAAAACCAACTGCATTATCAAGCTGTTCGCGACGTCATTTCAAAAGAACTTAAAACAATGGGTCTTGATGATAAGAACTTCTGGCAGCGCTATGAATCTAAGTTTGGTGATTACTTCCAGGCCATTGAAAAACAAGTTCAAGAGAAATACGCCGATGCTAGTGGAGAAGTTCCAAAAGAGAAAAAATTAGACTATCAGAAAGCTTTGAGAGCAAAGAAGCTAGAAGCACTAGCTCGCTACGGACGAATTCAAGGGGTTATCACTTCTTATTCAGTCAAACGCATGACTCGCTCGCCGCAAAATCCACAGTCACGTTATTATCAAATTGAAGCAAAGACAGATCGTCGCAGCGTGAATGAACTCTATTTGAAGTTCACTTCTGATGAAGCTGATCGTAAGTACACAACTTTGTATGTCACCATTGATTTTGCACTTTCACATATGACTTGGCTCGACACTGGAGTTGAAGTTGGTAGCGACTTCACTGATGTTGTGCGCGATCACTGGCGCAAATGGATTGAAAATAAATTTGCCGGGCAAATTGAAGAAATTGTTTTCACTGATGACTCAACCCAAAGACAACTTCGTGAATTTCTCATGATTCCTCGTGATCTCGAGTTTACTCAACGACTCGAAAGCGGTGATTCATCATTGTCTCGTTATGCTTCAGGCCTGTGGTTAAAGATCAGCATGAAGATGGATAAGTTACGCGAAGATGAGCTTTTAAAAAAACGTGAAATCGCCATCGATGGTGATGTCCTTATGATTGAACTTAAAACCAATCGTAGTATTGCTCAATCTGATCTTGAAGGAGAGAAGAAACTCTTTCACACTGATGATGCTAAAAGCTTTAGTTCTTCCCTTGCTAGTATGGTTTATTCAAAGCCACTTCCTGCATTTGAAGAAGCCAGGAAGGCCATGCGTGAAATCTCAATGTCTAAGCATGACTTTCATTTAAACGTGGGTGCCTTAGCTTCGATTCAAGATCTTCTCGATGTAGGAACCTTGCTCACAACTAAAGGTGTTGTTCATCAAGCTCGCACAGAAGTGGTGGGGTATAATGGAAATAAGGGCGTGCTCAATATTTCATTTAGAGGCGGAAAGCAAAACCTAACAACATTTTTAAAAGGCATCACTGGCGCAACTCTTAATAGTGGAAAGGTTTTGCAGGTCAATCCTGAAAAACCAACTGAGATGACTCTGATGATCGTTGAACCTGCAGAGCAGCCTGTGAAGAATTCAAAAACATCAATTTAAGGATCGAATTGCATGAAGTTTTTTAATGTTTGTTTACTAATGGTCTCTCTTTTAGCCTGCTCTAAGCAAGTTGTTCGCCGTGATTATGAGGGAAGAACGACTCGTCCAGCTCCAACGAAAGGCTTCCAAAGCGTAAAGAAAAAAGTAGCACTTCTCACTTTCTTTAATGAAAGTCCTTATGGAGGAGACGACCTAGGTGTTGTTGCCACAGAGGAACTTCGAAAAGAGCTTTCACGCACAGGTGAATTCATTGTCGATCCAATGGCGATGAAGATCTTTGGCTCTTCCAAAGAAGTTTATGCCGGCGGTGGTGTTAAATTAGTTCAACTCTCAAGAAGAGCCAAAATTGAAGGTGTTAACTTGGTTGTCTTTGGTCGAGTGGTTGAAGCTCGTGTTAGAGAGAAGACCGATGAAATTGGCTTTGTCCGTGAAACAAAAAGTTTCACTGAGGCAAAACTTGAAGTTCGAATCTTTGATGTAAATAGTAATAAAGAAATCTATACCGAAACCCTGGCTGGTTATGCCGACGATCAAACTTATCGCTTTTTTGCTGAAGATCGTGAAAATAGTGTCAATCAAAGACGTGATCTTCTTCGTTATGGTGTGCGTGTAGCCGCCCGTAAGGCCGTTCCCAATATGCTTGAAATCTCTAGAAAGCTCGACTGGGTAGGGCGAGTTGCTAAGATTGTTGGAACTCGTATTTATGTAAATGCTGGACGCGAAAGTGGATTGCAAATTGGTGATGTACTAAAAGTTCTTACCGAAGGTCAGGAGATCTATGACCCTGAAACTGGCGCGCTTATAGGCATCTCCAAGGGCGAGATTAAAGGAACCATTGAAGTCATCGACTATTTTGGACCAGATGGAACGATTGCCATTCTTCATTCTGGCGGGTCAGTTCTTGATGGCGACTTCGTTCAGCTTTATTAGAAGCACTAATGAACCCATACAGCTTATTTAAAAATATTGCTTTTAAACTGGATCCTGAATTAATTCATGAGATTTCAATTAAAAGCTTTGGAATTTTTCCACGAGCATTATCGGGCTTGTTTTCGGACTCACCCGCCAATCCCAAACACCAACTAGAAGTCGCGGGACTTAAGTGGGATTCACCTATAGGATTGGCCGCTGGCTTAGATAAGAATGCCGCCGCTATTGAGTTTTTCTCTAAACTACCTTTTGGCGCCATTGAAGTTGGAACAGTTACTCCAAAGCCGCAAGTAGGAAATCCAAAACCAAGATTATTTCGACTGGTAGAAAAGGAGTCTTTGCTCAATCGCATGGGATTTAATAACCATGGAATGAATGTTGTCTTTGATAATATAAATTCGCTAGATCATTTCAATAGACCAAGTTGCCTTGGCGTAAACTTGGGAAAAAATAAAACAACATCTGCCCAAATGGCACCCATGGATTATCAAATCCTTTATAAGAAATTTTGTACGGTTGCCGATTATATGGTGATCAATGTCTCCAGCCCAAATACTCCAGGTCTTCGCGATCTCCAAGAAGAGAGTGCTTTGGCCGAGATCTTTGACGCCTTGGCTGATGCAAGACAACTGAAGAATATACCGTTGTTTTTAAAAGTTGCTCCCGATCTTCCAGATTCAGGACTAGACGCCTGCCTTTCCATTGCTCGTAAATATCAATTGGCAGGATTAATCGCCACCAATACAACCATCATGCCTGACATTGGGGTAGGTGGAGTGTCGGGCAAATTATTAAAAGATAAATCTAAGCATGTACGCTCCTATTTATTGGAGCGTTTGAAAGAAACTCCAAGAATTGAGCTTATCGGTGTTGGTGGCGTCTCTCATTTTGATGATGTCTGGGAGTTTTGGCGCCAAGGTGGTAGAGCAATGCAGGTTTATACCGGCTTTATTTATCAAGGGCCAAAGCTTTTAAACGACATTTCCCACGCTATTGATCTGGCTCTTTTAAAAACTGGTGCTAATGATTTGATGGAGCTTTTAAAAGAGCCATCAAAGCTTCCTACGGACTGGCGAGCGTGAAGTATTTGGCAGTTGTCTTCTTTGCCATACCGTTCCTATTACATTCACTTGATGGAGACTTTACCCGGGCATTATTATTTCCCGTTTGGTGGATATTAAGTTTAGCTCCCGCTTTTTTTCTGTCCCATTTTAAGATTCCTTGGTCGATTTCACGAGTTCTAGGGATCTATCTTATTGGGCTACCGTTATTTCTTCTCTACAATTTTCTAGAATTGCCATTTAACTCTGTCATTTATTGGATGATCATACTTGCCGCCATGGGCTTCGCCTGGCGAACTCGCGCTAAGCTCCTTTTGAAAAAAGATGAAGTTTTAAAAGGCGAGTTTCTCTTCTTGGCCGTCTTTTCAACTTATCTTTTGATCAATTCTTTTCACCCGGCTTTGTACTGGGGTGAAAAGCCTATGGATATTTCACTGCTAGGTTATTTCCTGCGCTTTGATTTTGGCCCCATTCAAGATCCATGGGCGAGTGGAACTTCATTGCAATACTACGCTCTAGGCTATTTTTCGTGGGCACTGCCAGCAAGGGCAAGTTTTATGTCCTTGGAACAAAGCTATGTCTACACCATGGCGGCCGTACCGGCGCTGATGAGCTTGGCTTCCTTAGCGTTTTTTAAAGCTTTTCGTTCTAAATTTCAGTATTTCCTTGCTGCTCTAGTTCCATTTTTAGGCACATTGGGTGTTATCAATTCATTCATGAATGCTAATATTCATGAGCCGATGAAGGGGTTTTGGGCTGCAACTCGAGTTTTTACCCATAATCATTTTGCAGAATTTCCGTTATGGTCTTTTCTTTTTTCGGATCTTCATCCCCATGTGATGTCTTATCCTATTATGACCGCAGGTTTTGGTCTTATTGTCGCAAGCGCTTTTATCGCTCCAACTAGGTCCATGATTTTTTCTGTTTCAATTTGCCTGGTTCTGCTTCCTTGGCTTAACGCCTGGGATTTTTTACTGTTGGCCCCTATTGCAGCCATCATCTTACTCAGTCGCGGTTTTAAGATTTTGAATAAAGAGGTGATAGCCTACGCCGCTTTGATCTCATTTAACGCGCTTTTGGCCTTTAGTTTTTTAAGTTCTAATAGTCGAAACTCTATCTTTGAGTGGTCTGAATCTTCAGGTCTCTATGGGTTGAGTTTGCACTTCGGCCTTGCCTTGGTAGCAGCAATTTTTGTGGCCTTCAAGAATAAGAACAAGAAATTGTGGATTATTATTGGATACTGCTTAGCCGGAATTTTATTTTTTGATCACTTCGTCTTTATGGACAGAGTTAATACAGTCTTTAAGTTTTTTACAAGTATTGGCATCTTCTTGAGCCTCTTCGTTTTAGTCCTACCGACTTTGCATCGCTCTGCTAGCGTCTTAGTTGCTCTTCTTTTTGTTGCCAATCTAAGTCTAGTGGCCATGATTTTAAAACCTGAGGCATTTCCGGTAAAAAGGCCCAGTCTTAAGGGCTTAAGTTTTCTAAAATACTCGCTTCCCTCGGATGCTGGCATTATTGAGTATTTTGATAGTATCCCTGGCCTACCACTCGTTCTCGAGTATCCCGGCAATAGCTTTGATTATCAAGCTTCGCGTATCAGTAGCTACACCGGACTACCGATCTTACTCGGTTGGGATCATCATGTGGTTCTCAGGGGCAAGACGTGGAAAGAGATCATGGCCAGAAAACAATGGATTAAGTCCATGTATGAGAGCACGGATACCGTGATGGTGCATAATCAGTTGATATCGCGAGGGGTTGAGTTTGTCGTCCTTGGGCCGACTGAGAAAATTCACTATAAAGGTGCGGGCTTGGATAAATTTGATACCTATCCACAGCACTTCAAGCTAGTTAAGTCGCATTTCTCAAGTAGCTTGTATCAGGTCTTATCTCAGTAATTTATACACTGTTGTAGGTTAAATTTCAGGTTCATGCCATAACCTGCTTCATGAAAACAACTTTCTTTATTGTTTGCTGGCTTATTGGCTCCCTGGCTCATGCACAGGGGAGTAGTAAGTATTTTGGCGCTACTAATACGGAAGCCAAACTTGAGTATCACTCTAAGATAGAGATTAAATCTAAATATGCACTTAAATTGTCACAGCTTAAAGTTGAAAACGGTGACAATTATGAAATCTTTGAGGAAATTCGAACCCAAGTCTCTTTTCTTATTGGCCATTTTTCTTCTGAGTCTTTTAAAGCTGAGGTTGGTGTCCCGGGTGTTCTGGGCGAGAATATGAATTTTACAGTGACCAAGGTTGAAAACTTTCAAGGTTACTCGATTTTGCATTTGAAGACCGTTGGCAAAGTCGTTTTTCATAAAGATGTTTTTAAGGGAAAATCGAAAGCTCGTATTCCTCTGAGACTTCCTCTTTCGATTGAGCGAACTTATGAGCTAGGCATTGTTGATGGTGTGAACCGTTGCACTGATGAACACTATAATAGCCTGGGAGATTTCTTTTATTTTTGGGATATTGATAAATCAGGTTGTCCTCTAAAAGGCAATAATAGAGAAATTGTAAGAGTAGACGGCGAACTTACAGTCATTGATAATACAAAAAAAACCTATCCTGAGTACGACAAGCTATATCAAAAACCGGTACTAGATATCCGCCTGCTCATGGGCTATATCGGTGATCATATTAGCCTAAATGAAGTCGACTATAATGATGATGGTTACCTAAGTTTCAAAGGCACTGTAGATGAATTACAGAGTCTCGGTTTTAAGATCGTAGAGCGAAAAACTAAGTTTCGCCTAAGCGCTAATGACCACGAGCTTAAGGGCACAAATTATTTATATGTTTTAGAAAAAGAAGTACGTAATAATTTAGGTCAGACTCAGATCGTAAGAGTAACGGCCTTTTTAGGTGATACTGATATCAATTCAAAGGATCTAACTTTTCATAAGGTTCTAATTCCAGCTTATCAAGAAGCGGATCTTCTCGTTTACGATGGCCACTCTGGTCTTGGAGCGAATCTAAGCTTTGATTATCTTCCCGAGTTCACCTTTGATACCACTGGAAAATACCAGTTATTCTTTATCAATGGATGCTCAAGCTACCCGTATTACAACGGTCAGTTTTTTAGAAATAAAGAGGGTGGTAGTAAGAATATCGATATTATTACTTCAGGACTTTCGACCTATACTTCCACCTCGGTCTCTAACACGATGGCGTTTCTGGCACCGTTTGTAAGTGGACGAACGTGGTCGTATCAAACACTGCTTAGACATATGGAAGTAAGTAATGGTGACGCCGGAACTTATTTAACCGGCGTCAATGGTGATGAAGATAATCTATTTCAGCCTTAGAACTTAATTTTATCTTGAATCGAATCAACAATTCCGTATTCGAGTGATTCCTGAGAGTTCATCCAGTAATCGCGATCAAAGTCCGTCATGATCTGATCAAGGCTCTTGCCACAATTCTCTGCTAAAATTTTGGCGCCCAGCTCTTTTGTTTTAAGAATTTGCTTGGCTTGAATTTGAATATCGGAGGATTGGCCATACATACCCTGACCACCGATCGAGGGTTGGTGAATCATGACACGACCACTTGGGAAGATACTACGTTTTCCCTTTTCTCCACCAGAAAGCAGAAGAGAGCCCATACTAGCAGCAAGGCCCATACATACAGTGTGAACGGGTGAGCTGATCATCTGCATTGTATCGTAAACAACCATACCAGAAGTCACAACGCCGCCTGGAGAGTTAATAAAGAAGGTTACTGGCTTTCCAGGGTCCATCATCTCTAAATAGAGAAGGTCATTAGTAATTCTTTCAGCACTTTCATCGTGAACAGGTCCCCATAGAAAGATCTGTCTTCTCTCAAGGAATTTCTCACGGTGGCGTTGAAGGTTTTCTAATAGTTTCTCAATGGAATTACTCATGGATTCTCCAGCTCTTTTCTTTTAATTATATCTACTTATCGGCGGTTTTCTATTTTTGTGGAGAAAATAATTCACCTAGAGAATCACTCTGATACTAAATATATTTTGGTCGTTGGTCATATTCTATTGGGTCTTCAACTCCTGCTTGAGCAAAGCCTCTAAGCCTTAGGGCGCAAGAATCACAGACTCCACACGCTTTATCGCCGCGGGAATAACACGACCAAGAGTCAATAATTGGAGCTTTTAACTCGAGTGCTTTTTTTACGATTTCGAATTTCTTCATGGTGATGACCGGAGTGACTACTTCGATGTCTCCGTTTTTGGTGCCTTCTTTGATTAAAGCATTTAGTGCTTTGTAATAAGAAGGGCGGCAATCTGGGTAGCCGGAACTGTCTTCGTCTACGGCACCAATATAGATTTTCTTGGCGCCAATGACTTCGGCCCAGCTAACTGCCATTGAGACAATATGGGTGTTTCTAAAAGGAACATAGCTATCGGGAATTTCTTCGCTGTCACCTTTATATTTTTTAACGTCGATTCCATCATCAGTTAATGAGCTGCCGCCAATTTGCTTGAGGAAAGTAACATCGACGACTTTTCGAAGCTCTTTAGGAACACCGTAATGCTCAGCAATTTTATGGAAGCACTCTAGTTCGCGCTCTTCAGTTTTTTGGCCGTAGTTCAAGTGAAGAAAGGCTAGGTGCTCATGCTTTTCATGGGCCATGGCCGCACTCAGCAGGGAATCCATTCCACCACTGACTAAAGCGATGGCTAGCGTTTGATCTTTTTGGCTCATGCTTGCTCCGCTTTGGCATTGATGAATTTTAAGAAAGATTCGATTTTTGTTTTTGCTTTAGCCTTTTTCTCACTTAGTGAGCCAGCCTTTTCTTGGACCATAATATAGAATTTAATCTTTGGTTCAGTCCCCGATGGACGAAGGTAGAGACGATCGCCATCATCAAAATGATAGCCAAGCACATTCGAAGTAGGGAAGCCTTCCATGCCTTTTTGATAGTCTTCAACTTTAGCCGCTTGGCGCCCGTTGATATCACTACCAAGAGCTCTGAAGCTCTCCATAATACGCTTGATTTTGTCGGCGCCTTCTTTGCCAAAGTAATCCAATGAAAGCAGGTGCTCATAAGAGAAACCATACTCTTTATAAATTTCATCGAGTGCGGCGACCAAACTTAGATTTTGTTTTTTATACCAAAGAGCAATTTCAGACATAAGAGTCACTGAACTAATACCGTCTTTATCTCTCACGTTTTGGTGGTTGAGGTAACCAAAGCTCTCTTCTGTAGCGAAAAGGAAAATTCTGTCTTTTTGTGTGAGTTCGATCTCATTCATGCGGCCACAAATCCACTTAAATCCCGTGAGGGTATTTTCGCATTCGACATTAAATGCTTTTGCGATATTTTCTTGCAGCGGAGTCGTAACAATAGTTTTAACGAAATAGGGCTTGGCCGGCATTCTGTTTTGTTCTTTTAGATTTTTTAAAATGTAATGAAGCATAAGCGTGCCGATTTGGTTGCCGTTAAGATAGACAACTTCACCGTTTTCAATAAACGCCATACCGAGGCGATCACCGTCGGGATCACTACCCATAACAATATCTGCACCGGTGCGCTTCATTTGCTCTACCGCTAAAGCAAGAGCTTCAGGGTTTTCCGGGTTGGGAGATTTTACTGTTGGGAATTTTCCGTCGGGCTTAGCTTGGGACTCAACCACCGAGACATTAGTGAAGCCAAGTTTTTCTAGTGCCTCAGAACACGGAACCAAGGCTGAGCCGTGAATGGGAGTATAGACAATTTTTAAATCGCTACCGTGTTCATGACAAAGTTTTGGATTGATGGCGGCAGCGTAAATCGCTTCGTGATAAGCCTTTTCGACATCTTCTCCCACCCAGTGAATGAGTCCGTCGCTCACTGCTTTATCGAAGTCCATATGCTTTAGGGCTGCGAAGTCTGTGAGTGATTGGTAGCGCTTAATAATACTTTCATCGTTTGGTGGAGTTACTTGGGCTCCATCATTCCAAAAAACTTTGTAGCCATTATAGGCTGGGGGATTGTGTGAAGCCGTGACCATTACTCCAGCATTTGCTTTGTGATAGCGAACTGAAAATGAAAGCAGTGGTACTGGATTGAGGCGCTTGTAGATATAAGCGTGGATGCCATTGGCGGCATAAACTGTCGCAGCCTCTTTTGCCAGTTCGAAACTCATAATTCGAGAATCGTAGCTAATAGCAATTTTGGCCGGAGTCGATTCTTTATGCTCGGCCAATACTTCATCGGCAATGGCCTGGCTGGCTTTTCTAATGGTGTAGATATTAATGCGATTGAGGCCAGCTCCAAGAATGGAACGGATTCCACCAGTGCCAAACTCTAGGTCCTTATAGAAGCGCTCAGTGATTTCTTTAGTATCTCCGGCGTCGATGAGGTTTTGAATCTCTTTACGACTCTCAGCGTCGAAAGTTTTATTATTTGTCCACCATGTGGCTTTTTCAAGTGCTTGCTTTTCCATACATGTAACCTTAAATATAGGGGCGAGAGAAATGCCTCATCTTCGCAAAATCAGCTAAATGTGGCAACTTAAGTCATTATCTAACTGATTGATTTTATATCCGCTTAAGGAGCTTCGTCCATGTCAAATAAGAGCATGAAACACCCAAAGAACATTCCTGGTCCTTGGTATTGTACCGATCCAGATGACGACAACGGCGAAGGCTGTATCGCTTGTAACGTTTGTTACACCGGTGCACCAGACTTTTTTGCCGAAGACGAAGATGGAAATGCTTATGTTATTAAGCAACCAACTACTCCAGAAGAGATTGAACTTTGTCAGGAGCAATTGGAAGCATGTCCAGTTGCCTCAATTGGAAGTGACGCTTAATTAGATAGATGGCATAAAACCTTTCTATTTCTAATATGATCTTGTAAGGGCTATCAAGGCATCTCAACTAAAAGAGGTTTGCCATGAAAACGATAGCCCTAATTTTTTCTACTTTATTGATCTCAAACGTACATGCCTGCTACGACGTTGCCTTGGGCGCATACACTGCTCAAATGACAGAACGTCGCCATCAAAATATTCATGTTTCAAAACAGTTTACTCGTTTAAATCAAGGCGAGAGCTTCGACATGTTCGGCGTTTTGTTTAGTCACGATCAATATGAAAGAGACGTTTTAATCTACGAAGGATCGAGTGAGTTTTATAGTGGCTATGGGGTGGAAGCGATCGTCGTCGATGCCAAGAATTGTCACTTGATCGAAATGGTCCAAGTTTACGCTGAATAATTGGTAAATTTTTACTTTCGCGCCGTGCCCATACTTGGTAAAATTGGGCAAGTTTAATTTTAATCGCCCTTTATCAAGAGGTACGGCATGAATCCAACCACACTGGAAGTGATTGGAACGACAATGTTCGCATTGGCAGTTCTACACACTTTTCTCGTCTCTAAGTTTCAACATCTGGCACACAAATACCCTGAAGGCTCAATCGGCGAAAATACTTTTCACTTTCTAGGTGAAGTAGAAGCTGTCTTTGGGATTTGGTCTGCGCTTTTTATTATTTTTTACTCTTTTGTCGCCGGCTTCGCTGTCTACGATGAATCTCACCATGTTGTAGGTGGTGCGCTTGGATATCTGGAAAGCCTTAACTATACCGAACCAGCTTTTGTTTTCGTTATTATGTGTATGGCCGGTACTCGTCCAGTGATTATCTTTGCTGAAAAGATCATCATGACCATTTCAAAGATCATCCCGATGCCAGCCAAGATGGCGTTTTATGTTTCAGCGTTAATTGTTGGACCATTACTTGGCTCATTTATTACTGAACCTGCCGCCATGACTGTTACGGCGTTGATCCTGTTGGATTATTTCTACTCAAATAAGATGAGTTCAAAGTTTATGTACGCGACTTTGGGTCTGCTTTTCGTCAATATCTCAGTGGGCGGAACGCTGACTCACTTTGCCGCTCCTCCTGTATTGATGGTTGCGAGTAAATGGAACTGGGGCATTGGCCACATGTTCATGCACTTTGGATGGAAGGCTGTCATTGCAGTCATCATCTCAACTCTTTCTATTGCTTTCATGTTTAGAAACGAACTTACTGGCAAGCTTGAAATTAAGCAAAAGCACGACAACTATATGGTTCCAACTTGGTGGATCACTTTGACCCATTTGGTTTTTATGGCCGGTGTAGTTTATACCGCTCACCATATGGTTTTCTTTTTAGGGCTATTTTTATTCTTCCTTGGTTTCCACACTGTGACTCAGGAATACCAAGATCAAATGAAGCTTAAGGAATCATTACTTGTTGGCTTTTTCCTAGGTGGTCTTGTGACTCTTGGTGGAATGCAGGCTTGGTGGCTTAAGCCAATTCTTTCTTCACTGGGAGATTTAACATTATTCTTAGGTTCGACGGCACTTACAGGTATCACTGATAACGCCGCTCTTACTTATCTTGGATCACTTGTTGAACTAACTGATGCACAAAAATATAACTTAGTTGCCGGTGCGGTAACTGGTGGCGGTCTTACTGTGATTGCCAACGCGCCAAACCCAGCGGGCTTTGGGATTTTAAAAGATTCATTCAAAGATGGGATTAATCCAATGGGACTACTTCTTGGAGCTTTATATCCTACCTTTATTTGTATCCTTGCTTATCAGTTATTACCGAGTTTCGGACCTTAATCTAAAAACGAAAACGCCAGCATCATGCTGGCGTTTTTTTTAACCTAAATTAATGACCCAGTTTTTATCAGGCGATTCTCTTCGCCCCTCCTGAATATCAAGCAGCGCTTGCCTGAGGGCCGTGGACTTTGGCCCCGGAGCCTTGGAGAGTTTATAAATAGTTCCATCTTTTTCAGCGATTTGATGAATCGGCGTAAGAATGGCAGCGGTTCCACAAGCAAAAGCTTCTGTGCAACGTCCGTCTTGAATAGCAGCAATTAATTCATCAATCGTTAGTTTTTTCTCTTCAACTTGAAGATCCAGTAGTGGAGCAATTTTAAGCAGTGAGTTCCTGGTAATGCCCTCTAGAATTGTATCAGTGATGGCAGGAGTTACGAGCTTGTTATCAATGATACAAGCGAAATTCATGCCCGACATTTCTTCGATATTCTTTCTAGTAATTGCGTCAAGCCAAAGTGTTTGATCGTGTCCAAGTTTCTTGGTTTCGATCGCTGCAGATAGAGCGGCAGCGTAGTTGCCACCAGTTTTTGCGTTACCAGTACCGCCAGGAGCGGCGCGAACGGCTGAACGTTCAATTAAAACGGAAATTGTGCCACCGCTAAAATATGAACCTGATGGTGAAGCCACAATCATGAATTTAAATGAATCAGAAGGCTTAATGCCAAGGGCTTCTTCAGTCGAGAACATGAACGGTCTAATATAGAGAGATTCACCCGAGCGTCTTGGAATAATTTTGGCGCAAACGCTAGAGAGCTCTTTTACAGCTTCAACAAAATTTTCGACAGGAACTTCAGGCATGGCCATACGTCTGGCGGAATGATTGAAGCGCTTGGCGTTTTGGTCGGGACGGAAAAGAAAAGGTCCGTTTCCACCGATGCGATAAGATTTAAGGCCTTCAAAAATTTCTTGTCCGTAATGTAGAACTTTTGAAGTTGGCAGCATTGAGATCGGACCGTAGGGGACTAAATTAAAATCACTCCACTGACCGTCTTGATAATTGGCTTCAACCATAACGGGCGCCATGACACGACCAAATCCGAGTTCTTCTGGAAGGGTAAAATTTTCTACAGCTCTCAAAGCTTCTGGGGTTGTTTTGATTTGCATTGAGTCTCCGGCAAAATAGTCTGGTGACGTTACCAAAAAGCACACAAATGAGCGAATACATCATCAAAAATTTGCCCTGCGGCAACAGCTTGATTAAACTTAGTCTATGCAAAGAATTCTTAGAACATTATTCGCCTTGGTCATATTTTGTTGTGCGCTGCAATCAGCTCATTCTGCTGGACGCTTTTTCGTCAATATTAAAGCCGATCAGTCTCAGCTTGAGAGCGTGAAACGCCGTAGTGAATATCGTATGACGAAGAATGTAGATTTTTGTCGCGGTGTAAAAATGCCAAAACCAACCGGTGCCTGGAATTGTAAAAAAACTTCGGTCAAAGAGGTTGCCTGTTCTTTGCAATACGAATGTGCCTTCGTAGATAAAAATTTCAATCGCAAAAGTGAAAGTTTTAGAACTTATCGCGCCATGAAGAGTTTGCCCGCCATCACCACTTCCTATTCAATTTCTCTTTCATCAAAGGCTAAAGCCTTTAAGTCTGTGGCCAGGACACAAAAACCTGTCACTGCTCAAAAGCGAGTTGCCACTCGTCCAAGACCGACACCGACTCCGACACCTGTTGCAACACCACAACCAAAACTTGAAGAAGATCTGTTTGCTGAAGAAGTTGAGCCCGAACAAAAACAAGAAGATGTTTTTGAACAAGCTTTTGCCGAAGAACGACCTGAACCTAAAAAAGAAGAGAGTTCATCTGCAAGTGAGCCAGGTATCTCTGAGTGGAGTTGGTTGCGCTTTGATGTTGCACTAACTCAAACTTCTGAAGAGTCGGGGAGTCAGTCTGTTTTTGAAGGCGCTTGGCGCCCGCGTTGGAAATTCTCTCAGAATTGGTCTACCCAAGTTCGCGTTGGGCTATCGCAAAGAAAGACTGTTGCCGACACTGAAGATGCGGCATTTTCAGTTCTAGAAACAGCACTTTGGCTTGGTCGCGACTTTGGCAATTGGCATCTGGCCGGTGGCTTTGGTCGACAGTCTTGGAGTGGCGAAGGGGAGCTTGGAGCACAGACCCCAACCTTTATGGGAGCCTCTGTTGCCTATCTTTGGAGTGAAACCAAGTTTCTGTCGATGGAGGGGCTAGAGTTCCAATATCTTAGTATTTCCGATGAAGCCGCAAGTACGTCGATGCGCTTTGGCTTTCTCTTCAAATTCTAGCTATTTAAGCCCTACAAATATTACTGACCACCTACTCAAAGCAATAAATTCTCTGGATAACTAGCTTTGCAAAGATTGGGAGGTCGAATCATGAAACATTTTATCCTTATGGGAGCGCTAATTGGCGTTAGCTTCGGATTGAGTGCTCAAGATGAGCTGCCAAGAGATCTGTGGACTTGGATGATTGCAGGTAAGCAGCGTCTGGTTGTCCACTGTCAGTCCCGCGGAAAAGTCGACATTGACTCTTTTGATTCTGAGTTACAAATCATTAAAAGAACCACGTCAGAAAATGGCTGCGAAGTTTTCGATGTCATGCATGTACAAGACGATGCTAGGGAAGCTTGGATGTCGAATATTCATATCAACGCAACAGTGTATGGACTAGATCGACTCAAACGTTCTCCGTCAAAACTTATGAAGATGGGATTTTTTGATCGAGTCACTTATCCGATAAAGCTTTTGGGTGTGCGGGTTCAAACAAAACGTTTGGGCAATAAACTCACTCGCTTCTTAGAACATAAAGAGCATCCTAGAACGGAGCAGGTTTCTAAAGAGTATTTCAACCGCTTCGTTGAGCAGTCACAACTCATTCATGATGACTTTTTAACTCTATCTAGATAATGGAAAAAGATGGTTGGGCTAGACAGGGTTGAACTGTCGACCTCTGCCATGTCAAGGCAGCGCTCTCCCACTGAGCTATAGCCCATCTGATGGTTCAGACAATATAGAGGCCCAAGCTAGAATTCGTCAAGTGACGGACCGACTCAAATCGGTCTATCATGGCGAAATCCATGGAAAAACTTAGAGCCAATCGTCTCGATTTAAGCCTTCTTGCCCTTATCGTTCGCCAGTTTCGAGAGTTCTGGTATTACTATTTGGGCGCCCTTCTAACGCTCTTTGCCACCCACTGGATTCAGAGCACCCTTCCATTTTATGCCAAAGATCTGGCCGAGATGGTGGAGAAGGGAAGTTCTTCGATTGAAACCTGGCCGTTTATCCTCCTGGCTTTGGGAATTATCGTTTTCAGAACATCATCGAGACTTTTATTTTTTTATCCGGCTAGAATTCAACAAAAGCTTCTTCGTGTTGAACTAC
>TARA_R110000868_G_scaffold252529_6_pt1 | contig 19902 bp, 16 predicted proteins | sample TARA_R110000868 | Tara Oceans TARA_R110000868 (sample SAMEA4397489) | marine metagenome | biome: Polar Biome; feature: [SRF] surface water layer (ENVO:00010504); material: water (ENVO:00002006), including particulate matter (ENVO:01000060) such as... | depth 5 m | reverse complement strand
TTTCTGTATATTATTTGGATTGCTTATTGGTGTCTTCCTGAAAAAGTTAAAATCACTTACCCATGGCGCCGAAGACAATGAGCAGAAAATTGCACATTAATACTTTTGAAAAACAATTTGTCCTTTAATTTTTAGGAGTATAAGCTTTTACAGCTAATGATGGTAGTCAAGGGTAGTATCCGTAGCAGAAGGTCTAAGGTATTTCTGAAATTAATAATACTTAAATAAACTGTCTTGATATGAATACCGACATTGAAAATCTTTTTAAAGACAAGGTGATTGGGCATCCAGCGGGACTTTTTGTTTTATTTTTCACGGAAATGTGGGAAAGGTTCTCGTTTTACGGGATGCGGATATTATTGGTATTGTTCTTAACGGCACCCATAATAAGCGATAATCCTGGTTGGGAATGGCCTCGGGAAAATGCATTGGCATTAATAGGGACCTATGCCTCTCTTTTGTATTTAACCCCAATAGTTGGTGGTTGGATAGCAGATAAGATAACAGGTTATAGATTGGCGGTGGTAATAGGGTGTTTAATAATGACATTTGGGCATGCTGCCATGGCCTTGGAAACTACGGCCACTTTTTATATAGGCCTTGCCCTATTGGTAATTGGTACAGGTTTTTTTAAGCCTAATATCACTTCCATAATTTCTGAAATGTATCATGGTAAAGAATCCAAAAAAGACGGTGCCTACACCATATTTTATATGGGCGTAAATGCCGGCGCCTTTTTTGGAATGATGCTATGTGGCTATTTGGCCGAAAATTATGGTTGGTCCTGGGGCTTTGGCTTAGCCGGAATATTTATGCTTTTTGGGATGCTCCAGTTTTGGCTGGCAAAGGACTTGTTTGGAGATATTGGCGGTAAGCCCGTAAAACAAGTGGAAGTCAACGTTGAGATAGGAGGGGATCAAGAAATTGAAACTAAGTTGAATCCTTTTAGCCTATTTGATAAGATATTGATTATTTTATCATCAGTGGGAGGGCTAATTTATCTTTTTAATGACCCCTTGGAAAAAATTCAGGGAACTAATTTGGCGCCCTTTAGTGTAGGGAACCTCAGTGGCACCAATGTTGTTATCTTATGCTCCTTGGTCTTGTTTTTGATATTATTGGTCACCAGAATTGCTAGATACCTACCTGTAGTAAGGGACCGAATTATAGCCGTATCCATCTTCGGGTTTTTTACGGTCTTCTTTTTCGCTTTTTTTGAACAATCCCTTGGCTCTATGACTATTTTTGCAAGGGATTATACCAATAGGGACCTCGTTGGCCAGTCGGCCTTGATATTTAAGGTTATAGATGCATTGTTAACAACAGTTCCCCTGGCAATTATAAGTTGGGTCTTGTTTCTGTTGGCAAAAAAGACGTACAAACGTATAGGTTTTTCCAATATCACACTGGTCATCGCCTTTATAGGACTTTGGATTTTGGTCATCTTTAGGTTAATGGATAAGTTTTCCCAAGAGGGCAATCAGGTAGATGCCACATGGTTCGGCATTCTTAATTCATTTTTTATCATAACCCTTGCTCCTTTCTTCTCCAGATGGTGGGAAAGCAAATATAACCCCAGTGCCGCTATGAAATACGGTATAGGTCTTATTTTGTTGGGATTGGGCTTTGCTGTTTTGTCTTTTGGAGCATCGGGTATTCCCTCTGGGGCACAAACCGCCTCGGTTAGTATGATATTTTTAATTTTAGCTTATTTGTTACATACCATGGGAGAGCTATGTATCTCTCCAGTTGGCCTTTCTTATCTAAGTAAACTTGTTCCTGCCCGTATGATCGGGTTCATGTTCGGGGTATGGTACTTGGCCATTGCCATCGGACAAAAGGCCGCAGGAACAATGGGCGGTATGATCGATAAGATTTCCGAGCAATATTCTATGGGAACCTTTTTTCTGATTTTCACGTTGGTACCCGTAGGGGTTGGAATTATATCCATTGTTTTAAATCCGCTGCTTAAAAAACTTATGCACGGGGTTCGATAATTAGCGAATATTATAAATCAAAGCTCCCTTTTCTCCGGTAGAATGGAAAGGAAGTTTTTTCTTTATGCAAGTGGCTTTCCATCGTTCTATATAACTTCTGTAGTTGCTCCCGTCGGCTATGACAATTTTTGGTTGTACGGAATCCAATAGCCTTTCCAAATTAATCTTTGGGGATTGGGTCAGCAATAGGGTAGATATAGTATTATCCTTTGGGAGATCAACAGTGGAACTGTCTAAAATAACAAGTCTTTGATTGCCTATTAGAAAACTATTGTTTAAAGCTCTATGCCCCACTTCTGTAATGTTTTGAGCAATGGAATAATCGTTGAGCATTCTTACCGAAGCAACGGGATTGTTGGTGTATACAGTAACAAGTTGTCCCGTTTGATGAATTAAGGTCGTATTTTTGGTAATATGCCCTATTACCAGGGTTTCCTTCTGTTTTGATAGGTGCCTATTTCCTAAAATATAAGTTTGAAAGCATAAAATTAATGCCAGAAATATCATTACCCTTTTATAGGATGTTTTTATAAAGGCCATTACCATGGATATAATGATGCCATAACTGAGAATTAATTGAATGCCGTCAAAAGAAATGCTCCGGAAAAGGAAATTTTCCTGCTGGGCCACAGTCCCAATAACCGTATTCATCCAACGAATTACCGTGTCGTAGGTTGTGACTAGTATGGGAGGCAAACTGTTGAACACGGAAAGTGCGATAACCAAAATTCCAAATCCTAAAATAAAGCTCAGAAAAGGAAGGATCAGTAGGCTTGAAACCAAAAACAATCCAGGGAATTGATGAAAATAAAAGAGACTTATTGGCAATACACCCAATTGAGCAGCGATACTTACGGAAACCAACTCCCATCCCTTTTTAAAGAACCAATTTTGTGGTGCCCATAGTCTTTGCAATATTGGGTAAATCCATACAATGGAAAAAATAGCGGCATAACTTAATTGAAATCCTACTTGAAATAGTAACAGAGGGTCTAATAGTAATAAAATAAAAAATAGGGACAATGCCAATATATTAAAATGGCTGGTTGGCCTGTTCAAGTATAGGGCGTAGGCCACAAAGCTAAACATGGTTACCGCTCTAAGGATAGAGGCAGAAAGTCCGGCCAGGAGGGCAAAACCCCATAATAGTAAAACAATAATAACCAGTTTTAGAGTTCTTCCTTTCGGAAGAAGTTCCAGTGGCTTCAACAAAAAATGCAGGAGTCCCAATAAAATTCCAATATGTAGACCTGACAATGCCAAGATATGATAGGCACCAGCATTTTTGTAATCTTCATTTATTTCTGCTGTAATTTCATTTCTTTGGCCAAGGAGAAGAGCTTGGATTACACCTAATTCTTCACTGCCAAAATTTTCTTTTTTTAAGCTGTCAATAATATGGTTCCTTATTTTGGCGGCCATTCCAAAAATGGTCCTTTTGGGTCGGGGATTAAGAAGGTACTCACTCCGGGCAAGCCTAACCTGATGTTCTATTCCTATATTGGAAAGGTATTTTTTGTAGTTGAATTGATGGGGATTTAAGGGAGGTGTAATGGGCTTTAATGTAGTGAAGGCTACAATTTCATCGTCGACAAATAGAGGCACCTCGGTTATATCTGTTGTAATATTCAGCAGTATTTTGCCGGAAACCCTTATACTATCCATGTAGTTAACATGTGCTACAAATCTATCTGAAAAATCATTGGATTTTAATACTTCACGGATTTTTAAGGTGTAGGTCCTATTCCCTTCCGGGGAATGCTGTATGTAATGTTGGCCAAGATTTTTGGATTCACTTAGGGTAAAACTAAAAATGCCTATGGCAACCGTTAAAAGTCCGGTAAGAAGCCCAAAAAGTATTGCGGGCGCTTTGTGGCTATAAACAAACACCACGCCTAAAAGGGTAATAAAAATGGTGGTTAGGCTAAAGGCTAGGAAAAGTGATGGACTTAAATAATATCCAATTAATATTCCACAAATAAGGCATAAGGTAAGTTTTACAGTTGTAAACCTTAGCAGCCGCATGCTACAAAATCCGTGTAGCCTTTATAAAGGCATAATTCCAATAACCCTCCCTAAGAGAGGAAACTATAACTCCCCGTGATGAGGTGGAGTGAATGAATTTTATTTCATCGCCGTCTACTTGGACCACTAAACCTACGTGGTTAATGTTATTTTTTCTTCTGGAGGTTCCAAAAAATAGGAGGTCGCCCTTGCTAATGTTTTTTAAATTTATTTTTTCTCCTTCCTCTGCCATTTGATAGGAGGATCGGGGCAGTTGAATATCGTGTTCCCCAAAGGCTACATAGAGCAAACCTGAGCAATCCATGCCCTTGTCGGTAGTGCCCCCAAATTTATAACGTACGCCGGAAAATGTTAGGGCGGTATTTATGATTTGCTCGGTTTTTTTGGTAACCGGTTTATTTATGGAGTTACTGCCGCGAGGGGTCTCTACATTTGTCTCGCTAGGAATTTCTGAGGCCTCTACAGTTATTTTTCTAACTTCGCGATGGACAGTTTTTTTCTTGGACGCGCCGCAGCTGACAAGGGAAATTATTAGGAATAAAGAAAAAAATCTTTGAATCATCCAAGTAAAAGTTAGTGCTCTTGGATATCAAATTTAGATAATTAATTTAAAATCCGCCATTTTTTTGGGAAAACCCTTATGAATGTTTCAGGATAAATCGCCAAGATTAGCTTACTGGAATCATGGAAAAGTGCATTTCTTGAGTGCCAAAAGACTGTGCCTATGGGGATTTTCATCTATATTTTCTTTTATCTTCATAACTTGATCCACAAGGCAGATGAAAATTCGTTCATTTAAGCAATGTGTGAGCCCTGAATTGCTTTTTTTAGAATTCCGATCAAGTTGAAGATCAATGTGTTGTTTTCTAGAAGTTTTTCAATCTACTAATTTGGCACTCTCTACAATCAAGGAGGCCACTTTTTCACTTGCGCCCTTGCCTCCCAGCTTTTTTTCCAATTCGTAATATGCTTCAAACTGCCTTGTACGATCTGGGCCATTCAATATTTTATCAAGTTCCATGATTAGGTTTTTGGTATTCAAATCATTTTGGATCAGCTCTTTTACAACTTCCTTGTCCATTATTAAATTTACTAGGGAGATGAATTTAAGTGTAATGATTCTTTTGGCAATTTGATAGGATATCCAATTGGCGCGATAGCAGACCACTTGCGGAACCTTAAATAGTGCGGTCTCCAAGGTAGCAGTTCCACTGGTCACCAAAGCGGCATAGGAAAGGCTTAATAAATCATAGGTCTTATTGGAAATTAAACTTATTTGGGACGATTTTAGAAATGGTTGGTAGAACTCCAAGTCCAAACTGGGTGCCCCGGCGATCACAAATTGATAATTTGGAAAGGATTTTGTAACCGATAACATGAGGGTAAGCATTTTTTGAACCTCTTGTTTCCTACTTCCCGGTAAAAGGGCAATAATGGGCTTGTTTAAATCCAAATTATTGTCTTCCCTAAATTTTTTATCGGAGGTTCTGGGAATATCCCCAATGGCATCAATAAGAGGATGGCCAACAAAATTTACAGGATACTGGTGCTTTTTTTCATAAAATTCCTTTTCAAAAGGAAGAATTACATGCATAGCATCAATATCTCTTTTTATTTTATGGATCCGACCTTCTCTAGAGGCCCAAATTTGGGGAGAAATATAGTAATTGGTCCTAAAATGGTTCTTTTTGGCCCAAGATGCAATTCGAAGATTAAAACCGGAATAATCTATAAAGACAATTACATCAGGTTTAAAATTGGCAATATCCTCTTTACAGAAGTCAATATTTTTAAAGATCTGGTTAATGTTCGTAATTACTTCAAGGAAACCCATAAACGCCATTTCCTTGTAGTGTTTTACCAAGGTGCCACCTGCAGCCTTCATTAAATCGCCCCCCCAACAACGAACGTTGGCTTCCGGATCCTTTATTTTAAGGGCTTTAATTAGGTTTGAGCCGTGAAGGTCACCAGATGCCTCACCGGCGATGATATAATATTTCATCCGTTTAGTTTGTATGGTTTATTACCAGTTTCCGCGTTTATGATTTACAAGGATCTAAATTCTATATTTAAAATACCTTGTAATATAATATTAGCATTGCAGTTAGCAGGGTGGCAACCAATACACCCCTGGCCCTATAATCTCTTCGTATTTTTAAAAAACCAAAAAAAGCAACTAAGTTCAATACGGCTCCAAGCGCCAATAAACTACCAATATGCCCTTGTTGAACAGCGGCATTATATGTTTCTACAATGCCAAAGTCGGAGAATATAAGTATATACAATAATGTTCCAACCGTGTTGGCAATAATACCAACTATAAATCCTATGAGTAACTCTTTTTTAATCATTTAATTTCCAATTGTTTATGTGTTGAATTTCATGGTGTGCGGTTAAATCAAATTGGGTGGGGACTACAGAGATATAGCCTTGGGAAAGAGCAAATTCATCAGTGTCCTCTCCTTTGTCCAAAAGATCAAATTCTCCTGTTAGCCAGTAGTATTCTTTGCCATTTGGACTGGTTCTTTTGTCAAATTTTTCTTTCCAATTGGCACGTGCCTGTCTACAAATTTTTATGCCTTTGGGAGGGTTGTTGTCGGTTTTGGGAATATTAACGTTAAGTACAACGCCATTTGGAATACCATTTTTTAATGCCTCCTTGACTATTTTTTGAATAGCTTCTTTGGAGGCCTCAAAATCGGCATTCCAGGAGTAATCACAAAGCGAAAATCCAATAGCTGGAATTCCCTCGATCCCAGCTTCTATTGCTGCACTCATGGTTCCTGAGTAAATAACATTAATAGACGAATTAGATCCGTGGTTGATTCCACTGACACAAAGGTCTGGCCTTCTTCCCAATAGTTCTTGCAGACCTAGTTTTACGCAGTCTGCCGGAGTTCCACTGCAGCTGTATTCTTCTTTTGCGCCATTTTCCAAATCTACGCTAAGCTTTTTTATATATAGTGTGTTGTCTATGGTTATCGCATGGCCCATTCCTGATTGCGGACTGTCCGGGGCCACTACAACAACTTCCCCTATTTCTTTCATAAATCGTATCAATGCCCTTAAGCCTGGAGCTGTAATGCCATCGTCGTTTGTGACCAAGATCAAAGGTTTTGCCATAGTATATAATTTATGCTACAAAAATACGTTTTTAATCTATTATCGGTTTTCCTAAAACTAAGAGTACACTATGAAATTTTGTCCTGAATTTATTGAATTCAAAAACAGGTTCCAACCTTTGTCAGTGTCCAATGCAATTGAGATATTAACAAAAGATTAATGTCATACCGGTATAATATGGCACGATTTTTTCGTTATCTTTAAGTAATTGCCATTAAGGGTCACATTTAAATGGCAAAACTTGGATTGGACTGGTTGTTTGATTAATTTTAGATGTTTGCAGTTATACATACAAGGAGGGGTGATTTATATGTAGAAATTCGCTCCAAATGTGGAAAATTAAAAATAAAATAGATGAAAAGAAATTTAGCCTACGCCTTAATAGTCATGCTTGTTGCAGTTGCTTCATGCAGTTTTACAAACAAATCATTTGAAACAGATGATAAGGACAAGTTATTGTTGGACCTTATTACTTATGTATTGGAACGAGGTCATTACCAACCCAAGGCTATTAATGATGATTTTTCCGTTAATGTTTTCGAAGGGTTTTTGGATGTCCTGGATCCTACCAAGCGATATTTTTTAGAGAGTGATATACAGGAATTTGAAAAATACAAGTTTCAGATAGATGACCAGATAAAGAATACGGATATTGCTTTTTTTGATTTGGTCTATCAGCGTTTGTTATCAAGAATGGATGATGCCAAAGGTATATATAAGGAAGTTTTGGAAGAGCCTTTTGATTACAATGTGGATGAAACCATAGAAATTAATTATGATGGGCAAGGCTATGTAGACTCCCGTAAGGAATTAAAGGAACGCTGGAGAAAACAACTAAAGTATGCTACATTGGGCACCTATGATTCCAAATTGGAACTCAATAAAGAAACTTCATCTACCGAAAGTAATGACGCCTCCGATAGTGAAGATGAGACAATAGTGTTTGATGATGAAAAAGCTCCTTCCGGGCCATTAACGCCTGCAGAGGCAGAAAAGGCCGCTAGGGATTTAACCAAAAGCACCTTGGATGATTATTTCGATTTTGTGGATGATTTGGAACGAAAAGATTGGTTTGTTCAGTACTTAAATACAATAGTTGAAGTCTTTGATCCACATACTTTTTATTTTGCACCGGATGACAAGGAAAAATTCGACACCAGCATGTCTGGTAAATTTGAAGGTATTGGTGCCCGATTACAAAAGAAAAAGGATCAGACTAAAATAGTAGAGATCATTTCAGGAGGTCCTGTTTGGAGAGATCAGCAATTGGAAGTGGGTGATGAGATTCTAAAAGTAGGTCAAAATGGGGAAGTACCTGTTGATATTGTTGGTATGAGATTGGATGATGCCATCAAATTTATAAAAGGACCTAAAGGTACTAGGGTGGATCTTACAGTTAAAAAAGTAGATGGTTCTTTGGTAGTTATTTCCTTGACACGGGATGTAGTTGAATTGGAAGAGTCCTATGCCAAATCTGCCACTATAATTAAGGGAAGTCAAAAGTATGGCCTAATTAATTTACCTAAATTTTATGTAGATTTTGAAGATTATAATGAAAGAAACGCTGCTACGGATGTGGCCCAAGAAGTGGAAAGGTTGAAAGAAGCTGGAGCCGAAGGATTAATTTTGGATCTTCGCGACAATGGTGGTGGGTCACTTAAAACGGTAGTTGAAATGGCCGGATTGTTTATAAAGGATGGTCCAATAGTTCAGGTAAGGTCTACTGACAAGAAACCCGAAGTTTATAACGATAAGGATGAACGCATACAGTGGGATGGTCCTTTGGTAATTTTAGTAAATGAATTATCGGCCTCTGCTTCCGAGATATTGGCCGCAGCTATGCAAGATTATAAGAGAGGGGTGGTCATAGGTAGTAAACAAACCTTTGGTAAGGGTACGGTTCAAAATGTTATCCCCTTAGAGAATATAGTTAGAAGTAATGAGCATGGAGATTTGGGAGCTATAAAACTTACCACTCAAAAGTTCTATAGAATTAATGGTGGGTCTACCCAATTGGAAGGTGTGAAAAGTGATGTGGTTGTCCCAGATCGTTATAGTTATATCGACCTTGGCGAAAGGGATCAGGAAAATCCTTTGGCATGGGATAAAATAGATCCGGCAGATTATACCCCATGGGATGGCTATATAGATTATGAGGCTACCATTGCGAGCAGTACTAAAAGAATGGCTCAGAATGCTCAAATAGAATTAATAGAGGAAAATGCCAAATGGATCAAACATGCACAAGATGAAACCGTAGTTTCTTTAAAATACGGGGATTATAAGAAGGGATTGGAAGCGGATAAGGAAAAGGCCAAGTATTTTAAGACAATATCGGATTATGATTCACATCTAACATTCGAATCTTTAAAATACGAAAAGGAACTATTTACCCAAGATTCCATTTTAAGGGAAAAGCGTGATCGTTGGCACAAAGATCTATCCAAGGATGTTTATGTAGAAGAGGCCGTTAATGTATTGGAGGATTTAAAAATGAGTAATATAAAGAATTCCAAATTGGCCAGTGTAAAAGGATAATCCTGTAATTTTATAAAATATTAAAACCTGCTCAATGAGCAGGTTTTTTTTATGATCTTAATTGGCCGGATGGCTATTTCAATAAAATGAAATTGTTTATAAAAGTGATAACCTTGGCCTCTGGCATTTCACACGGATTTAATTTTTCCATCTTGTATGTGATATAAAAATTAAAACTTATAAAATCGTTACCACCCAACTCCTTGGCATATACCTTACAGCTCTTTCCTTTGTTGAAATCGGATCGCGTTGCCCCATATTTTCTATTTTGAAATAGTACATGGGAGTACCCCAACGGGATGGCTAATATTCTTTGTTTAAGCATGATGAAATGGTACTGGAAACATGTTTATGAACTACAGGTGAGCATAGAGCTTCCTACTTTGTTCCTGGCCCAGTCCGGACGTTTGGCAAACCATTTTTCGGCTGCCATTTGTTCGTTATAGGGATTTTTTAAAAGTTGAAAAAATTCATTGATTAGGGAGTAATCCCCTTTGTCCGCTTCATCTATGGACAATTGTGCCATATAATTTCTCAAGACATATTTGGGGTTTACTTTATTCATTTTTTCACATCTCTGGGCATCTGTAAGGTTTTCTTTCTGCAATCTAATCGTATAATCCGTAAACCATGTTTTCCATTTTTCAAGAATTTCGCCCTTAACTTCTTCCAGGGTATAAAAGGCATCCCTAACGGCATTCAAAAAGTTGTCATCTTTAGAACTTTCTTTTCTAATCTTATTCAAGTTTCTGAAAAAGATGGTCATATCGGTTTCTGTCAATTGTAAGTTTTCCTCCAATCTACCCAAGAGTTCACCATCATTTTTATCAATTTCAAAAAGTCCGATCTTAGATTTCATCATTGACAGGTATTTTGTTTGATAATTTTCCCTGTAATCCTTTAATATTCCTTCAAGGGCAGCGGTATCTTCTATTAACGGGAAGAGGGCATTTGCCAATTGATACAGGTTCCAAAGCCCAATATTTATTTGATTGCCATATCTATATCGCTTATACTGCCTATCTGTAGTATTGGGGGTCCAGCCTTCATCATATCCTTCCAGCCATCCGTATGGCCCATAGTCTATGGTGAGACCTAGAATGGACATATTGTCCGTGTTCATGACCCCATGTACAAAACCAACCCGTTGCCAGTGGATGATCATGTTTAGGGTATTGTTGGCCACTTCTTTGAAGAACTGAGTATAGGATTCCTTTGTCCCTTCATTTAAATGGGGAAAGAAATTGCGAATAGTGTAATCCGTGAGTTGCTTTAAGGTCTTTTTGTCCTGTCTTGCTGAGAAAATTTCAAAATTTCCAAACCGTAAAAAAGAAGGTGCCACCCTGCATACCACTGCCCCCTTTTCGTAATCGGGGTTGCCGTTGTAAAGTATGTCGCGAAGCACTTGATCGCCCGTTAAAGCCAAGGAAAGGGCTCTTGTGGTGGGTACTCCTAAGTGATACATGGCTTCACTGCACAAATATTCCCTAATGGAAGACCGTAATACCGCCAAGCCATCTGCCGTTCTGGAATAGGGTGTTTCCCCCGCCCCTTTAAGTTGTAACGCCCATTGCTTATTGTTATGGTTTACTTCAAATAAGTTTATAGCCCTGCCATCACCCAGCTGTCCGGCCCAATTGCCAAATTGGTGACCACCGTAGCACATGGCGTAGGGATGTGTTCCTGGTAAAACGGAGTTTCCGCTAAAAATACTTTGGAACTCTTTGGACTTAAGATCGTCCTTGGTTAACCCCAGATCTAAAGCCAATTCACTGGAGGTATGAATTATGCTTGGCTTGGCAGTGTGTTTTGGAATTACAAATGAGTAGCATGCCTGCATGACCTGCCTTCTAGAGTTTTCCAAAATGGGATCTGCCGGAAGTTCTGTGTTAAAGGTATCCTTAATGTTCAAATTCATACAATTCCTAATCTATTATAGTGTTCCATTTTGCACTTCTTCTAGCAACGGCCTTTATATAAGAACATACGGCTACAGCCTTGTATCCTTCAAGGGTCAATTGCTCAAAAGTACCTTCTACAAGTTCCTTGCCATATCCTTTCCCTCTTAACTTAATGGGTATTTCAGAATAGGTCAAAAACATTTTGCCGTCAACTAGCTTGTAAGTGACCACAGCTGTTTCATCATTTATGGCCATGGTAAATTGTTTATTTTCTTTATCGTGATGAACCTTTAAATTACCAGTCATTATATTGTTTTCCATTTCACTAAATTGTCTTTAAAAAATTAATGGTGTTGATTGCTTTATATAAGTGCGCAAGAACTACACCATCATTTTAATTTATTAATATAAACCAAGGTGTTCCTTCCGTTCGGTAATTTAATATATTGTTGGAACTTTATTCGCCTTGATCATGGTACAACGGAACTCTTAGGTCGTATTGTTTTTGGATTTCCAAAATTTTATCATAGGTGTTGGTGTTATGTGCTTCAAAAACGGTCTGGATACTCAAAAAAATAATTTTCATATCTTTTATAGTAGTAACCATTTCCTAAAGTACGGGAAATCCTCTGCTTGGGCAGCCTGCAAACCAGCTTTGTAAACAATAAACAAGCTTGAAATTTCCATCAAAAATGGATGGATTAATAGCTTATGAAATATTTCCATTGGTATCGATCCAATGTGATATCTTGAATTCGGAACCTTAAAACTATTATTTATAACGGAAGTACTATCCTGTATTTATGATATTCTTTCCATTTTTTCACCTACTATATCTATAGTTACATGGAGGTGTCCCTTAAATATTTTTAATTATGGGTCACCTTGTTTCCAATATATTTTAAAGCTATTACACTTTTACTTTTTTTATTTTATCGGCATGCATTTTTCTAAGCCTGCTCAACTTTGGGGTAATAACCGCACTGCAGTATCCCTGTGACTGATTGTTCCTATAATAATCCTGGTGATATTCTTCCGCTTCATAAAACGTTCCCAACGGACTTATTTCTGTTACGATAGGGTTGTCAAAGTATGGTGTCACTTCCCTTAAGACTTGGCCTGCATTTTCCTTTTGGACATTATCATGATAATAAATAACCGAACGATATTGTGTTCCTGCATCTGCTCCCTGTCGGTTTAAAGTGGTTGGGTCGTGACTGGTCATAAAAACGACCAGGAGGTCCTCGTATGAAATAATATTGGCGTCAAAGGTTACTTGAACTACTTCGGCATGACCTGTGAGTCCTGAGCATACTTCCCTATAAGTTGGTTTTCCCGGGGCATTTCCCCCAGTATATCCTGAAATTACTTTTTCTACACCATTAACTTCCTGAAAAACGGCTTCAACACACCAAAAGCATCCACCGCCCAAGGTGGCTATTTCTAATTTTTTATTTGTCATTGGTTACCCTTTCTTTAATTATTTTCATAGATTCTGAATTAATACAATAGCGCAGTCCACTGGGTTCGGGACCATCTGGGAATACGTGGCCCAAATGGGCATCACAGGTATTGCACATTACTTCTACCCTAACCATTCCAAAGGAGGAGTCCTTATGGTACTTAATGGCATTCTCTTTTATAGGCTGTGTAAAACTGGGCCAACCGGTTCCGGAATTGAATTTTATTGTGGAGTCGAACAAAGGTGTATCACAGCATATACAACTGTATTTTCCAGCATCATGGGTGCTGCAAAGAGCCCCACTATGAGGTGCTTCCGTTCCTTTGTTTCTAGCGATCCTAAATTGTTCTGGAGTTAAAAGTTTTCTCCATTCCTCTTCTGTTTTCTCAACTCTCTTATCAGGTTGGGGATTTCCCTTAACACTGAAGTTGATGATGTCTTTCCAAGTCAACATAAATATTTTCCTTTCTTTATAAGTGTTTAAAAAGTAATTGGTATATACTTTAATTGTGATTTTTAGGATGTTGGAATATAGGTCCAATAGGGTTTTTATACTCCTATTTTGTCGTATCAACACCTATAAACTTACAGTTGCGTCATATCCCAATTGGCAACTTTAAATTATATTTACAATATGAATAAATATAACAAAAATAGGGTCATTTATACCACTCTGTTGCTGGTTTGTGTGGTCCTATTTTGGTTGTTCGAGAATTTCTACACTCCTGCACCGTATTCACTTCCTGAAGGGGAGGGGAGTAGTACCGGAATTCCTGAACTTCTCTGGCCTAGTTCTACTACGGGTGAAATAGTGCAACATGCCCATTTTGCCTTATCCTATAATGAACCATTTGAACAGGCCGAGTGGGTTGCTTATGTTTTGGATAAATCCCAATTGACCAGGGATGATAGAAAAAGACCTTTTTTTCTTGAGGACCCTAAGGTTAGGACGAAGTCTGCCGACTGGAGAAATTTTAAAGGATCTGGTTATGATAGGGGTCATTTATGTCCTGCCGGTGACCGTAGATTTTCCGAAAATGCATACAATGAAACCTTTTATACGAGCAATATCAGCCCACAGGATAAGGATTTTAACGCAGGAATTTGGAATAGGCTGGAACAGCAGGTTCGGTATTGGGCCAAAAAGGACGGACCATTATTTATTGTTACTGCCGGAGTTTTGGAGGAAGGTTTGCCAAGCATAGGGGAGGAGGATGTGGCGGTACCAAAGTTTTATTATAAAATTATTGCCAAAGGAAAGGGCAAGAACCTGAGGATTATCGCATTCCTTTTGCCTCACAGGGAAAATATTGGGAGCTTGGATAAGTTTGTAGTTTCGGTAGATAAGCTGGAAAAAATGACAGGAATCAACTTCTTTCCAAATTTACCTGATGATCAAGAGGATATTTTGGAGGCCGACATAAATACCAGCGGTTGGAAATTTTAGGTCAATTCATTTAGTCTATTCGCATCCAGTTTAAGAAAAATAAACAATAAGGCTGTGAAAAACAGTAGGCCGGAACCACCATAACTAAAGAAGGGCAGTGGTATTCCTATGGTGGGTAAAACACCGGTAACCATGCCTATATTTATGAAATAGTGTACTAATAAAATAGAGATCACCCCATAGCCATACATACGACTGAAGTCATTTTTCTGTCGCTCAGCCAAATGCACCAGTCTTAAAAACAATAGAGTAAAGAGAATAACAACAGTTGCGGTACCAATAAATCCCCATTCTTCCCCTACGGTGCTAAATATGTAATCTGTATGTTGTTCGGGTACAAAATCCCCTTTGGTACGTGTGCCCTCCAGGAACCCCTTGCCATATTTACCCCCTGATTCAATGGCTTTTTCAGATTGATACGTATTATATCCTATAGTTTTTCGGATTTCCTCCAATTTTTTAGGGTCTTTTTCCAATCGGAGCCAAAGACTGAAGCGGTCTCTATGTCGCTGTTCAAAAACAGAGTTAAAAACGAAATTAACCGATAGGGAGAATAGAACGATCGCTACATAAATAAGGGTAACTGGAATTATTGGCACTTTGAATGACGGTTTTTTCAAAAGCAGGAACAGTGCTAATAATAGCCCAAGAATAATGGCTACCCAGATAGTGCCGAACATTAGGGTGAAAATAAATATAAGTATTACCATAACACCTATACTAAGATAATAAAGAGGAAGGCCTTCCCTGAATATTACAAAGATCAAGGCAAAGAATACCAGTGCGCTTCCAGGATCTGGCTGTGGAATGATTAAGAAAGCGGGGATCAAAATAATCAATATTGAAACTAATTGGTCTTTCTGGCGTTTTATGTCGGTCTGAATATCACTCAAATATTTGGCCAATGCCAGGGCGGTGGCAACTTTGGCAAATTCCGAGGGCTGAAGGTTAAAAAAACCAAGATCGTACCATGAGGTGGCTCCGGCAATAGTTTTTCCGAAGACAAATAGGCCTAACAATAGTATCAGGGATACAATGTAAAAAAGACTTGAAAATCTTTCGTAAAAGTTGGCCTCCAAGGCAAGGATAATAATTATTGCGACCGCACTAGTGCCTATAAAAAACAACTGCTTTCCATGTAAGGAAGCAAAATTGAAGATAGAAGGGTTGTCTTCGGTGAAGGTGCTCGAATAGATGTTTAGCCAACCTATAAAAACTAAAGAAATGTATATTAGAACGCTAAACCAGTCTAAGCGTTTAAGGACGCTTTTACCAGACACGCTCATTTATTTTAAAGGGTTGTCCAGTATAAGGTTTTGCATATTCATCCTCCAAAGTTTTATCCAGCATTCTCTTTTCCAAGTCTACACGGGTAATTTCGCCTTTTAGGTATTTTTCGATCATCAGGGAGGCAATGTGACCGGCATAACGGGATCCAAAGTATCCATTTTCTATGTATACGGCAATGGCGATCTTTGGATTGTCTACAGGGGCAAAGGCAACAAAAACGGAGTTGTCCGTAAGTTGGGTGCGTACTCCGTTGATTCTTGTAAAATTCTCAACTGTTCCAGTTTTGCCAGCAATCTCGATACCTTCGATCTGAAGGCGACTTGCTGTTCCCTTTTTATAAACTTCTGCCATTCCACGGACAACTGGTTCAAAATGTTTTTTGTCAATAGTGGTGTGTTTGGCCTGGGTGAACTCAGGGATGCTGATAGCCTCTCCCCCTATTTTTTTTAGTACATGTGGCGTAAAATAATGTCCTCTGTTGGCTATGGCGGCGGTCATGTTGGCCAATTGTATGGGAGTAACCTCCACCTCGCCTTGTCCAATAGAATTTGATATAATGGTGGAAGAGGACCATCTATTTACTCCTTTATAGACACGGTCGTAGTATTCCTTGTTTGGGATTCTTCCGGGTCTTCCAGTAGGTAGGTCATACCCTAAAAAGGTACCCAAGCCAAAACTTTTCATATGCTTTTCCCACACATCCTGACCTTCTCCAGAAGTAGGGAACTGATCATAAATTTTGCGGAAGGCCCCTGCAAAATAGGCATTACAGGAAAGGTATATTCCGGAGTTCAAATTTCTAGTTCCACCACCGCAATGACACCCTCTTTTTCGTTTGCCAACGTAGAAGCCATTATAGCAATGAAACGTTGTTTCTGGTGTAATTGCTCCTTCTTGAAGTGCTACGAGGGCATTGAGAGTCTTAAAAGGGGATCCAGGGGATTGTGAGGCCAATAGGGAACGGTCAAATGTGGGTTTTGATATAGTGTCATAGTGTAATTTACTATAGTTCATAGATCTTTCCCTACCTACCAAAAGTGCGGGGTCATAAGTTGGGCCGGAAATTAAGGCTAGGATTTCACCAGATGACGGTTCTATGGCTACCACCCCGCCATGTTTCCCAATCATCAGTTTTTCACCATATTCTTGAAGTATCTTATCTATTGTGACGGATATTTGTTTTCCCTGCTCGGGTATGGTATCCAAGTTGCCACTCTTATAGGGTCCAATATCCCTATTAAATCGGTCTTTCTGGATGTATTTTACGCCTTTACGCCCCCTAAGGATAGATTCGTATTCCTTTTCAATACCTGTAGTTCCCTTTAATTCCCCGGCAGCATAGGACGGATTTCTTTCCAAGTCCCATTCGTTTACCTCGCTAATGTATCCCAATACATTGGCACCACTGTTAGTGTCATAATATCGCAAAGATCTTTTTTGAATATAGAAGCCTTCAAACCTTCTCATTTTTTCTTGAAGCCTTCCGTAATCCTCTTTCGATAGTTGCGGAACTAGTACTGAAGGAAGTCGTGGGGAATAAACCCTAGCTTTCTTCAACTGGGATATGAGCCTTTCTTTATCAATTCCAAGAAGGGTGCAAAATTCCAGGGTATCCAATGGTTTTACTTCCCTTGGAATTACCATAACGTCATATGCCGGCTGGTTGGCTACTAAAAGTTCTCCATTTCTATCATAAATATAGCCTCTTTCCGGATAGTCATAAACCGCTTTTACAGCGGGATCCTCCAATATTTGATTTGGGGAATAACTAAAAATCTGGAGATAGGATAATCTACCGATAAAAGTTATTCCAATCAATAATATAATAGAGGATAATAGAAACTTTCTCATTCTTTTTTAACACTAAAAAGTGAACTTAACAGTAAGCACAAAATTAAAGAAGCTGTACTGATAGATAAAACTTTCTTCAAAATTAACAGTGTATTTGCTAAACTGAAAATTTCTAAGGTGAAGAAAACTAAATGGTGTATTATTATTAATAACGCTAAAAATGTAATTTGTTGTGCTCTAGTGGTGTTGGTTAGTTTGAAATTTTGAAATTCATAATTAACTCCAAAACAAAAGCGCATTATGGTCGGCCTTAAATAACCAATAGTAACAGTGGCGGCTGCGTGTATGGCAAGGGTATCCGAAAACAGATCAACCATAAAGCCGAGTAAAAAACATAAAAGTAGAAACAGTTGCCTTCTTTCCTTTATTGGATACCAATATAGGAATAGAATATACACCATTGGGTTGATATATCCAAAGAAATTGAGCTTATTAAAAACTAAAACCTGCACCAAAATTAAAAGTACAAATCTAATAACATTAATAAAGTAGCTATTGCGAATCATTATTGGTCTTGGCTTCTAATTCTATTATTTCTTCCCGTTGCACATTGTCCAATACATAAATGCTTTTAACTGCGGCCATATTGTTAAAAAGCTTGATATCTATACTATAGGAGCTTTGTGAGTTGTTCAAATCAAATTTCTTGATAATGCCTATTGGAATATTTTCTGGAAAGATACTGGAACTTGCACCTGTAACTATGGTGTCCCCGATCTTAAGTGGCACCAACCGTTCAATGTCCGTCAGTTGCACCGTATTAAAGTCTTTTGTGTCCCAAACCAATGAACCGTAATGGTTGGTATTTTTAATTTTGGCATTGATCCGGGATTTAGTATTTAGGATGCTTTGTACGGTTGCAAAATTTTTGGAGGTGTTCTCTACTATTCCAAGGATGCCATTGGCTGTAATTACCCCCATGTCCTGCTTGATCCCATTGGAACTCCCTTTGCTGATCGTAATATAATTGCGGGGAAGGCCGTAGCTATTCTTTATTACTTGCGAGGCAATGACGTTATATTTAAGATTGGCAGTATCCAATTGCATGGAATCTTCCTTTTTTTGATTAAAAAGAAGGGTGTGCAAACGCTTATTCTCCTCTACCAATTTTTTGTTTTCCTCTCCCAATCCAAAATAGGTAGTTACATTACTGGTGGTTTTATAGATATTTCCCGTGATCCAGTTGGAGGAATTAAAATATTTGGAACGGTGATAGGAATGGGATTGTACTGTAAGCGCTAAGGATATGGTCAACAAGAAAAGATATAGCAAAAAGTTTTTATATCTTAATATAAAGTTGATAATCTGCTGCATTCACTTAAATTGTATTGTAATTCCTTAATGGACCATTGGCCAATTAAGGAATTAATGCCTATTTGCTAATTGTTACCATGTTAAAAGGTAATTCTGGGTGCAAGGTGTTAAATAAACTATTTAATTAAAATACTCTTGTACCGCTCCAAGTTTTTCAAAGCAATACCGGTACCTCTTACAACCGCCCTTAATGGATCTTCCGCAATATATACGGGTAGATCTGTTTTTTGGGACAAACGTCTGTCAAGTCCCCTAAGCATAGAACCACCACCGGCTAAATAGATACCTGTATTATAGATGTCCGCTGCCAGTTCTGGAGGTGTTTGGGATAGGGTTTCCATTACCGCATCCTCTACCCTCAAAATGGATTTGTCAAGGGCCTTGGCTATTTCCCGGTAGGAAATGGAAACTTGTTTTGGTTTTCCAGTTAAAAGGTCTCTACCTTGAACGGACATTTCGTCCGGGGGGGTCTGAAGATCTTCCGTGGCAGAACCAATCGTAATTTTTATATTCTCAGCAGTACTCTCCCCAACATAGAGGTTGTGTTGTGTACGCATGTAATAGATAATATCGTTGGTAAATACGTCACCTGCAATCTTAACCGATTTATCGCAGACAATTCCACCCAAGGCTATTACGGCAATTTCGGTGGTTCCACCCCCTATATCAACGATCATATTTCCTTTGGGCTGCATTATATCCAAACCAATACCAATAGCTGCGGCCATTGGTTCGTGGATAAGATAGACCTCTTTTCCGTTTACTCGTTCGGCCGACTCCTTCACAGCGCGCATTTCCACTTCGGTAATACCTGAAGGGATACAGATAACCATTCTTAAAGCTGGAGGAAACCACTTCTTCTTTAAGGCGGGGATGTTCTTAATGAACATATTGATCATCTTTTCAGAAGCATCAAAATCCGCAATTACCCCATCCTTCAGAGGACGAATGGTT
>TARA_R110000868_G_scaffold189695_4_pt1 | contig 19911 bp, 14 predicted proteins | sample TARA_R110000868 | Tara Oceans TARA_R110000868 (sample SAMEA4397489) | marine metagenome | biome: Polar Biome; feature: [SRF] surface water layer (ENVO:00010504); material: water (ENVO:00002006), including particulate matter (ENVO:01000060) such as... | depth 5 m | reverse complement strand
TTCAAAGAACACTAAAAAGCCTCCACCTCGGAGGCTTTTTGCTTTGCAGGACAGCTGCGAGAGAGCGCCTTTTATAAACGCTATGTATAAAACGAATTTTGTGATGCTAAACACGCCTCCGCGCCTGCCTATACCCAAACTTACGCTCAAGCCTATAAGGCCGGTAATAAAACTTATTTTATCCTGAAAAAGTCGCTATTGTATACTGTATTGTTCTTAGATTGCTAAATCTTTAATCTATTTATATAAAATGCCTTGCTGTTTTTTTTTACGCATTTTCTGCTTAATTCCTATTTGGAGGGATTATTTATGTCTGAATATTGAACATGGGCATGCGTTCATTGTTAGTTTGCATTGTGCAATTATGTTATAGTGGTTTGTATGTTAATAAAAGGATGTTCTTTCTAATGAAGTCTTTAGAAATGTTACTCGATAAAAATAAATTATGGGCAAAGCAAATAGAGGCCGATAACCCTGACTTTTTCAAAGGCTTAATTCGGCAGCAAACCCCTGAATATCTTTGGATAGGTTGTAGTGATAGCCGAGTGCCTGCAAATCAAATTGTTGATTTACCCCCTGGTGAAATGTTTGTTCATAGAAATATTGCTAATATTGTGCCTTATAGCGACATTAACGTACTCTCTGTGATTCAGTATGCTGTTGAGGTGTTAAAGGTTAAACACATTATTGTGTGTGGACACTATGGCTGTGGTGGTGTTAAATCCGCTTTAGCTAATCGTAAACTAGGGCTTATAGATAATTGGTTAAGCCATATTAAAGATATTTACATGCGCCATGAGCATATGTTTTCTAATATTGAGTCGGAAGATGAGCGTGTCAATTTATTGTGTGAACTAAATGTAGCAGAACAGGTTAAGCGCGTTTGTCATTCATCTATTGTACAAGATGCTTGGAAACTAGGCCACGAACTTACAATTCACGGTTGGATTTATGACTTAAATGATGGGATTTTAAAAGATCTTGAGATTACTGTTGACCAGCAAAAGGATATTCATAAAGTCTTTCGTTTAGAAGAATAATTTTATTCCTTTTTTTATGATATATCGTCAACGCATGGCATATATAATACATTTCATAATGTTTATAACTTAATTGTTTATGTGACAGTTTAACGTGCTTTTTGAAATTTAAGTTATCCTTTACCTGTTACGTCGTACGGAGTCCGTTTATTATATATCTATAAAATAAATGGAAATATAGATATTGGATAAAGTGAAGAAAGAGGCATTTGTTATTGCAAGTACGATTGCTGCAGAGCTTTCGACGATTCAATCTATTTCGTCAGAACTTCACATGTCTACATTAAATGCTAAAGTTGTTACTGCTAGAAGTAGTGATATAGGTAAAACATTTCAGCCTCTCACTGACTATGCCAGTCAACTTGCATACACAACAGGCGATATTGTTAAGGACATTTCCATAATAGCGTTGAGGCTTACAAAATCATCCGTTGCTCTTATGCAGTCACAGCTCAGACAAGAGGCATTTCTGTGTGCGATTAAAAAACATGGAGAGAATGAATCTACCGCTGAGCAGATAAAAATTATAAATAAAGACTTAGATGACGAAAAAAGGTCTTTGGAAAAGGGATATATTAAGGCCATTAATAAAATGCTAATCAATATAGAATTTTTGGCCATGGAAGTGCGTTCTATATTTTATCTTGGAATGAATTGTAGAATTGAAGCAAGTCGATGCCTTGAGTTTAGAGATGACTTTGAATCTATTGCGACAGATATTGAATTAGCGGCTGGGCGAGTGAGAGGCATTGTAACAAAATGCCAATCACGCATAGAAAATGAATTAAAAGTTAGGTAGGGCAATGAAAGCAACAAAAATTTATGAATCAGGTCACGAGTGGATAGTTTTTGGAAGAGATCCTGAAAAACCAAATAATATTATTGATACAAACCAATACTTGGTAAAAACTGGCAATAAAGCATTGCTGATTGATCCAGGCGGTGTGGAAGTTTTTGCGCCTATGTTGGCTGCTATTCTTCATCACGTAAATATTGGTCAAATAACGGATATTTTTGCAAGCCACCAAGACCCAGATATTATTTCTTCGCTGGGCTACTGGGATAAAGCTATTCCTGAGTCTAAATTACATGCACCTGCTATCTGGGAAGGGTTCTTAAGGCATTTTGGTTGTTCTAATATTCAGTATATGTCTATCGCAGATGAAGGTGGTAAAATAGTTTTAGACGGCGTTGAGCTCCAATTTATTCCTGCACACTACTTGCATTCTTCTGCAAACTTTAATGTGTATGACCCTAAGTCTAAAATACTTATGTCAGGTGATATAGGGGCTGCTTTAGAGGCGCCTGAAAGCCCTATGTTTGTAGAAGACTTTGATGAACATGTTGCTAAGATGGAATTTTTTCATAAAAGATGGATGCCAAGCCATGAAGCTAAAATGGATTGGATTAAACGTGTAAGAAAACTTGATATTGAAATTATGGCACCACAACATGGTCGCCTTTTTAAAGGTGACGATGTTGGGCGGTTTTTAGATTGGTTTGAAAAACTACCTGTGGCATCAGCGCTTGCAAATAGCTAATTATTAAGATTCAATAATTTGTTTTAAAGTCTTAGATTTCCAGTCGGTCTCCATGTTTTTGATAAAGCCCATAAGGGCTTTGTCATGAGATTTTGTTTTTGTATGTTTGTGATTTCCTGAAAAGCAGCTCATAAGATCGTGTAGGCTTACCTTTTCTAACGATTTAATGAGAACGATCTCGCCGTTATTACTTTCATCGCAAGTAATAATTTGGGCAGCTACAAGCTTTTGCGTAACCTCTTGTGCAAACACGTAGTTTCCGTATAACTTACCAACTTCTGTTAATTTGATAGGTGGTTGACCTTCTCTAAAACGCTCATGAACCTTTTTTAGAAGTAAGAGCGTGTTATATAGTTTATCTTGATAATTATATTCTTCTTTATGTAGTGAAAATGTAGCCTGTTCAGGGTTTTGAATATAAAAACATATGCTGCCACCGATAAGAATAACAAGCCAATTTAGGTAAAGCCAAATAAAGACAAGTAAGATAACTGCAAATGAAGAATAGATAGCATCGTAGTTACCGCTATTACTCATAAAGCTACCAAAACCACTCGCTACAGCTTTCCACATATAGGCGGTGGCGATACCTGAAATAATGGCAGGTCCCCAGTTAACTTTCGTATTAGGGATAGACTTGTTCATAAATGTAAAAAGTAAAATAGGTAATGCAACCGCCGATACCGTGTCGATAACATAAGGCATAATTCCGGAGTTTACAGCAAAACCTAATTTATCTGCAATAAGTGGGTTTGTGGTAAACTTCGTCTTTAGCCCCAATAAGCTAAATATAACAATAGGGCCGACTGTTATTACACTTAAATAGCCAGTGAAACGTTGCACGTGTGGGCGCGGTTTTTCGATATGCCAAATGTTGTTATATGCGGCTTCAATTTTTTGTATGAGTGACACCACAGTAAAGAGCAAAAAACCTAAACCAAGAGCGCCTAGCACCCCCACTTTAATATTATCAACAAATAATAAAATGTTCGAGGCAACCTCCACACCTTTGGATCCTAATGGTTCTAAGAGGCTATTTAAAAAAGGTGCAAGTTGATTGTGTGCACCAAATGATTTTAATACTGAAAAACTAAGTGCCAGTAAGGGCACAAAAGATAATATTGTTGTATAAACTAAACTTGTGGCACGCAGAGGCAAGGTACCCTGAATAAAGTCACGTACAACAGCGCCTAAAAGCGTTGCTAAGGATCTAGATATATTGATAATTTTTTGTTTAGCTTCGTGATACGGCATTGGGAAATTCATAAGATATTCTTTTTTATTTGATTGAATTAAAATTATACCACATTTTATGTCATGAAATGAATCTAGAATTTTATGAAGATTATAAGTTATATATTTATATATTTTTACGATATGATATGTTTTTAAGAAAAATTAAGTTTATACACAAACAAGGGCCAATCTATGAGCGGAAATATATTACTAGCATACAATTTTGATGGAAAAGGTGGTGGAAAAGCACTTGAAGGCGATGCTATTAGTCAGCAAATAAAAGACGATACGCTTGCATGGGTTCATTTAGACGCACAGCACCCTGAAACGAAAGGGTGGTTAGAAAATGAAATCTCTTATTTAGATCCTTTCATTATTGAGGCCTTATTGGCTGATGAAACACGTCCGCGTATGGTACAAATTGGTGATGGAGTTTTACTTATTTTACGTGGGGTGAATTTGAATAAAGATTCTAGCCCCGAGGATATGGTTTCTATACGTATGTGGGTTGATGCGCATAGAATTATAAGTGTAAGGCGCCGTAAATTAAAAGCTGTATGGGATATTGAAGAAAAAATTAAACTTGGAACAGGGCCAAAAACGGCAGGTGATTTTATTTCTATGCTATCTTCTAGGTTGTTTGAGCGTATGGAACCTGTCTTGTCTGAGTTGGACGACGATACTGACAGTGTTGAAGAAAGGATTTTGGATTCAGCAGAAACAAATTTGCGAGAAGCTATTATAAAAATACGTAAAAAAGCCATCAAATTTAGACGTTATATGTCGCCCCAAAAAGACGCTATTGGGCAGGTTCGAATGGCTGAATTAACATGGATTAGTGAAAATAATACAAGGCACTTACAAGAGTCTTATAACCACGTAACACGTTATGTCGAGGATTTAGATGCAATTCGAGAACGTTCTCAAATTATGAAAGACGAATTGGCTAATATACTGTCTGATAGGCTGAATAAGAATATGTATATTCTTTCGGTTATCGCCGCCATATTTTTACCGCTTGGATTTTTAACAGGACTTTTAGGGATCAATGTCGGTGGAATTCCAGGCGTTGAAAACCCATACGCCTTCACAATTTTTTCTGTCATACTTATAATTGTTGTTGTACTACAGGTCGTTATTTTTAAAAAATTGAAATGGTTTTAACAATAGAGCTAAAAAAATAATGGCGGATGAGACAGGATTCGAACCTGCGAGACATTGCTGTCAACACGCTTTCCAGGCGTGCGCCTTAAACCGCTCGGCCACTCATCCGTAATTTTATAACAAGCGAGCGTTGCTTGATATAAGGGCTAGACAGTTAAAAACTGTGCAGGCACTTTAGCATAAGTTGCGTGGTATAAAAAGTGTAAATTTCAAGTTATATTTAAGCGTCTTTACTTATAAGTATGCGTGTGTACGCCATTAAAAATAAAGTAAAAGTTAAAATCCATAAAACAGCACTTAGCGTTAAGTATGTTTGATAACTTTCAGTGTAGGGTGCAGCCAGTCTTAAAATAATTGAAATCTGCAAAGTTACATAACTTACGGCTGTTAAAGGTGAGGCCGCAATTGCACGTCCTGTATGTCCAAGGGAAACACGTGACATCATAGCTAGAATAAATGTACCTGTAACACCTGCTGTAAAGGCATGTAAGGCAGGCTGCATCCCTTCAGTTGCTAGCAATAACAACCCAATAATAATCCATAAATATCCAACATGTAATGACCATACAATAGGAATGTTATAGGCTTTAATACCATGCCAATTTATTAGGCGCACTAAATGTATCATAGATGAAATGATAATAATCCCCTTTGTGACATAATTTTCAAATCCAAGCGTTACACCCAGCATAAAAATTAAAGGGATGGAGGCTATAGCACATATATTCACTTTAGGTATGCTTTTGTTTGTTACTATTATATTTTTTTGAAAAAGAGCATTTCTAGTGAACATGGGCATTACGCGACCGCCGATAATAACTATAATTTGTAAGATAATAAAAACAGATGCGAGTAGGACTGTATTACCATAATTATAATAGCCTAATTCATGCATATGGATAAAAATATTTAGAATGAATAAAGTCAATAGAAGTAAAAGTAGAGGTACGTTCCGCATATTTTTTGTGCGTATAATGGGTGGGGCAAGCGCAATAATAAGTGCGGGGATAAAGGTAATTTCAATGGCACTATTTAAAAAGGGCATGTCCGTTGTCAAAAGCATAGAGAGGCGGCCGCCAATCCAAAGCAGTGTTAAGAGGATTAAGGGCGTTCCTTTTAAGTGCGGGGTACCTGTCCATTTTGGGGCGGCGGTTAACAAAAAACCTGCTATAACAGCAACTGCAAATCCGTAAACCATTTCATGTCCATGCCATAAACTAGCATTTTGCCAAGGTATAATATTTGAATTTGTTGTTAAGTGTGATAGCCAAATAATCAATGAAACTATGCTTTGTATCGCGGCTAACATGAAAAAAGGCCGGAATCCATACGAAAAAAAAGGCAAAGGTAGGTTTTTGTTATTTTTTATTTTTTTATCATCTATATCCATTTACCATCACTCCTTATTTATGCATTATGACCATTGTAGCCTTTGTTATGTAAAGGTCTAGTATCTTTTGAATTTATCTATTTTTATTAAAGGTTCTCATTGTGGTTAAAGTTGTATATAGTGCGGAAAGAAATTTAAAGTGAACATTAGAGGTTGGTATGGAGAAAATTTTAAAACGCTGGTCACCACAGGTGCCTAAACATTGGACATTAAGTGTTATTAAAACAGAGGTTTTAGCAGGTTTAACAGTGGCACTTGCATTAGTGCCAGAAGCTGTTGCTTTTTCATTTGTTGCAGGTGTCGAACCTTTAGTAGGTTTATATGCAGCGTTTTTAGTAGGTCTAATTACTGCGTGTTTTGGCGGCAGACCTGGTATGATTTCAGGTGCAACAGGTGCGCTTGCGGTTGTTATGGTTGCATTGGTAGCGCAGCATGGTGTTGAGTATTTATTTGCGACAGTTGTTTTGATGGGGTTATTGCAAATGCTTGCGGGCGCATTACATCTTGGTAAATTTATCCGAATTGTGCCACACCCAGTTATGCTTGGTTTTGTGAACGGTCTTGCTATTGTTATCTTCTTGGCTCAGTTAGGTCAGTTTAAAACAGATGATGGCTGGATGGTCGGTAATGAATTAGCTCTTATGTTAGGGCTTGTTGCTATTACGATGGCTATTATTTATTTTTTCCCTAAAATTACAAAGGCAATACCTTCACCCCTTGTTGCTATTGCAGCCGTGAGTGTAGCCGTTATAGGCTTTGGCTTAGATACAAAAACAGTTGGTGACTTGGCTAATATTTCAGGCGGACTTCCTCAATTTCATATACCTATGGTAGATATTAATTTTGAAACCTTAGAAATTATATTCCCTTACGCTGTTATTTTAGCGGCAATTGGTTTGATAGAATCCTTATTAACGCTAACAGTCGTAGCTGATATGACAGAATCTCATGGTTCGTCCCGCAAAGAATGTATAGCACAGGGTGCTGCGAACACTGTGACAGGTTTCTTTGGCGGTATGGGTGGCTGTGCTATGATTGGTCAAAGTATGATTAATGTTTCTTCAGGCGCTAGACACCGTTTAGGTGGGATAAGTGCGGCTATATTTTTGCTTATGTTTATTCTTTTTACCTCAGGGCTTATTGAACAAATTCCGATAGCCGCACTTGTTGGTGTTATGTTTATGGTTGTTATAGGTACCTTTGAATGGGCTTCGTTTAAAATTGTACGAGAAGTACCAAAAGAAGATGCTTTTGTTTTGGTTATGGTAACGGGTGTAACTGTATTTACGGATCTTGCAATGGCTGTCATTGTTGGGGTCATTGTTTCTGCTTTGGTCTATGCATGGAAGTCAGCGCGTCATATTCATGCACGCATTACAGAAGAAAAAGGGACAAAGGTTTATATTGTTGAAGGTCCTTTATTTTTTGGTAGTTCAGCAACTTTTGCCGAATTATTTGCACCGAAAAACGACCCATCTGATGTTATTATAGACTTTTCTAAATGTCGTGTATTGGATCATAGTGGTATTGAAGCCATTGATGCGTTAGCTGAAAGATACATGCGTAATAAGACACAACTTCATTTACGTCACTTAAGTCCTGACTGTCAGTTATTGCTCTCAAAGGCGAGTCGTTTTGTGGAGGCGAATGCAGATGAAGACCCTCACTATGGCCTAGCTGTTGATTACAGCAAGTCTAACTTAAAGGTTTAGCTTTTTAATTTATCTATTTGAAATATAATTAGTAAGTTAAAATAACGCATGAATAAGTTTTGTGTTTTTGAAATTTATGCTCAAAAGGGAATTTTTTTTGCTTTGAGCTTAAATTGGGTATATATTATTGCTTAATATAATAAAAAAAAAGGGTTTGTTTTGCATTTCTTTGTTTCATTTTTAGTGATCACTTTTTTTGCCAACCCTGTATGGGCTCAAGACGAAATAATGAACAGTTATTTTGAAAAATTGATGGCTCATCCTGATGTTATGCAAGTTCTTGCAGATGCACAAGAAATGAAGGAGATGTCTACTGCAGCCCTTGGATTACCTGACCCCGTCTTGATTTTGGGTGTGGATAATGTACCTGTTGATGACCCTTCTTATGGCCGTTTTTTGCCGACATCTAAAGTGATTGGTTTTAAACAAGATATTCCTAATGGGTCTGTAAGAGAAGCTCAATCTGACAGACAAATGGAACTTTCTGCCAAGCAAATAATTTTAGCTGAATTTACTAAAAATAGACTTAAATCGTTATTTACTTCTATGCTTTTGAAGTTAGAAAAGGTGCGAACACAACAGGAATTGGCGGAGAATCAATTGGTAAATTATGCAGAATTAGAGACCTATTTTAAAGGGCGACTGGAATCGGGTGATGGCGTGTATTGGCGATTTGCTCAAGTTGACGTGGAACGCTCTTTAATTGAACAACAATTAAACGACTTAAAGTCGGAGCGCATTGAAATTGAATCGGCCTTAATCAACCTTGTTGGCGAAGTGCCTGATTTAAAAGTTTATACAGTTGAATCTGAAGAGTGGAAAAACGCAGATGATTTTTACCCTGTTAAAATTGCACATAAAGATTTAGAAGCCCAAGCGCAAGGTGTGAAGGTTGCAGAATCTGCTTACGGTTCAAATTATAGTATTCAAGCCATGTATAAAAACCGAGAAGAGGGCGCGAACTTTAAAGGTGATGATTGGTTTTCTGTTCAGGCTACTTTTAGTGTGCCGCTTTGGTATAATAGCAATCAGGCTCCTAAAAAAAGGGCAGCGCAATCTAAATACAATGCGGTGCAATATGCCTATGAAAGTGCCAAAAGGTTGTGGTTGAAAAATATTAAATCTCTTGAAAGCAAGCGCGATGCAACATTAAAAAATATTCACTTGCTCGTGGCAAAAGATAAATCATTTAAGGAGCTGTCTGATTCAGTTCAGCGTACTTACGAATCGGGCGAGACATCGCTTGATAATTTACTTACAACAAAAATTAGCCGCCTGTCTATACAGTCTCAATTGGCCCAGAAGCGTTACATGCACATGTCACTCATATCTGAAATTAATAGTTATATAGGAAAATAATAATGCGTTTTTTAACCGTAGCACTAGTATTTTTAAGCGTTGTTTTGCCAGCGTTTGCGGATGATTTAAAATATACTTGCCCTATGCACCCTCACTACATAGCAGATGAGGCAGGCAATTGCCCAATATGCGGTATGGAACTTGTACCCCTTGAAGTGGAAACATCTCAAGCTTATGAAAATAAATCAGAAAATGCTACCGATAAGAAAGCAGAAGTGACGCATAAAGCCATTGTTACAATAGAGCCAGAAACAATTCAAAACATGGGGGTGCGTACAGAAAAAGCGCAAATAACACGTTTTGGTACAAGTATTCGTAGTTATGGTTTGGTGACGGAAAATGTGCGTTTAAAGCAAGATATTTCAAGCCGTATTGCAGGGTGGGTTGAAAAACTGAACATTACAGCCGTAGGCGATGTTGTTAAAAAAGGTGATTTGCTGTTTACCCTGTATAGCCCTGAATTGGTTTCTGCACAGCAAGACTTTTTGGCTGCAATTGCAGCAGGTTCTGAAACGAGAGTTACTTCCACAGCGAAGAGGCTTCAGTCGTTGGGGGTTCAGCAACAGTACATCGATATTTTGAAAAAAAACAAAGAGAAAAGCCAATATATCCCATTTTTTGCGGAAACGGATGGTATTGTAAGCAGCCTTATGGTGAATCAAGGTGCTTATGTGAAACCTGGTATGCAAATCGCCACCATTCAAGATTATTCTGTGATATGGATAAATGCCAGCGTTGCTGAAAAAGACTTAAACTTTTTGAGTAAAGAATCTCAGGCACATGTGATCTTCCCTAATTTAGGCGGTGAGGAGCGTACGGCATCCATTGATTATATCTATCCAACAATTGACAAGGCTAGCCGCACAGGTCAGGTGAGGCTTGTTTTAGATAATAGCAATAACATACTTAAACCTGGTGCTTATGCAGATGTTGTTTTTGAAACAAATATCAAAAAAAGGCTTGCTGTTCCAACTGAATCTATTCTTAAAAGCTCTGAAGGTGACTACGTTGTGGTTGCACTTGGTAATGGACGTTTTCAATCTCAAAAAATAACCACAGGACTATTTGGAACGGGTTGGGTGGAGGTTCTTTCTGGGATTACAGAAAATGATATTGTTGTGGTGAGCAGCCAGTTCCTTATCGATTCAGAAAGTGCGCTTAAAGAGTCATTCCTTAAATTACAGTATTCTCAGTTAGGTTTGTCTGATATCCAGCTTACAAAAGATGAATTGGCGATGTTAGACCATTATGTTGATGCCGCACTTTATATACATGAAGCACTTACAACAGAAACAGAATTTAATGCCCCATTTTTAAAACCAACAATGGAGCTTGGAAAAATTATAACATCTAAACTGAGAGGTACTAAATTACAATCTATTATTGAAGGTGCAGATAATGCTGTTTTTCAGGCGCATGAAAGTGTGACAGATAGTGAATTACGTGCGTCTCTTGCTTTATTGATGACAACGCTTGAGCCTTGGTTGTTTAAAGGTAAGCCTGAACATTATAAGCAGAAGGGGCTTCATATTTTTATAGATCATCCAACGTCAAATATTTGGGCTCAATTGGATGCGGTAGGCGTAAACCCATACGGTAAAGGTCATGTCATGTCCAAAGCTTGGCCAGAAAAAAATGAAAAAACACAGTAAGATAATAACGAATAATTTGTAAAGATGTCGCCTCATGCCCTCCACTCATAACACACAGTTACCGCACGACCCAACTCAGTCTACCGTTGCAAAAATTATTGAATGGTCTGTAAATAACCAATTATTGGTTATGGTTTTTGCGGGCATTATTTTATTAACGGGTATTATATCTATCAATAAAATGCCGCTTGATGCTATACCCGATTTGTCGGATACGCAGGTTATTATCCGCACTGATTTCCCAGGACAATCGCCTCAAATTATCGAAGATCTTGTGACTTATCCATTGTCGACAACCATGCTTGGATTACCTAAAACAAAAGATGTACGTGGATTTTCAATGTTTGGTACATCGTTTGTGTATATTATATTTGAAGACAATGTTGACCAGTATTGGGCAAGGGACCGCGTGGCGAATGCTTTGTCTAAAATTCAAAACGATTTACCTGAAAATGCCAAGGCTCAAATGGGCCCCGATGCCACGGGTGTTGGCTGGATATACCAATATGCCCTTGTTGATAAAAGTGGCCAGCATGATTTGGCCGAATTACGTTCTTTGCAAGACTGGTTTTTAAAGTTTGAACTTTCAACAATTTCGGGTGTTTCTGAAGTTGCCTCTGTAGGTGGTTTTGTAAAGGAATATCAAGTGCTGGTAGACCCAAACCGCTTGCGTGCTTATGACATTCCTTTACAGCGTATTATGAACGTTGTTAAAGCCGCCAGCCAAGAGGTGGGCGGACGTGTTATAGAACAATCTGAAATGGAATTGATGATCCGCTCTAAGGGCTACATCACCAACCTTGAAGAACTTAAAAAAGTTGTGGTTTATTCTAAAGGTGGCACGCCTGTATTGCTGAGTGATGTGGCACGTGTTATAGAAGGCCCTGAATTGCGCCGTGGTGTTGTAGAGCTTAACGGTGAAGCCGAAGTTGTAAGTGGCATTGTTGTAATGCGTTCGGGTGAAAATGCATTAAACGTTATTCAAAGCGTGAAGGCTAAACTTAAAGAACTGCAAAATGGATTACCAGATGGTGTAGAAATTGTAACGGTATATGACCGAGCGCCGCTTATTCAAAAAGCTGTTTCTTATCTTCAAACAAAATTGATAGAAGAGGGGCTTGTGGTCGCCTTTGTTTGCTTTATGTTTTTACTACATGTACGTAGTGCGTTTGTGGCTATTATAACCTTACCGCTTGGCATTTTAGCTGCATTTGTTGTGATGTCTTGGCAAGGTATTACAGCCAACATTATGTCTCTTGGCGGTATTGCCATTGCCATTGGTGCTATGGTTGATGCATCTGTCGTGATGGTTGAAAATGCCCACAGAAAACTTTCGAGCATGGACCCGAATGCATCTGTATTAGAAAAGCGTGACGCGATACTCCTTTCAGCAAAAGAGGTTGGGCCAGGTTTGTTCTTCTCATTGCTTATAATTACAGTTTCATTTTTACCTGTCTTTGCTTTAACGGGGCAGTCGTTCCGTTTGTTTAGCCCCCTTGCATTTACAAAAACATATGCGATGGCGTTTGCGTCTATTTTGTCTGTTACACTTGTACCCGTATTGATGACATGGTTGATTAAAGGACGCATCAGAACTGAAAATGAAAACCCTATAAACAGATGGTTTGTAAAAATTTATACGCCGATGCTTCAAAAAGCATTGCATAAAAAATGGCATGCTTTGGCGATTGCTGGTGCCATGCTTATGAGTATTATATTCCCTATTATGAAAACTGGTTCCGAGTTTATTCCGGCACTTTATGAAGGTGACCTGTTATATATGCCGACAACATTGCCAGGTATTTCTATTACAAAGGCGAAGGATATTTTATCGCAGACCAACAGGCTTATTAAAACAGTACCAGAGGTTGACAAGGTTTTTGGTAAAGTTGGGCGTGCTGACACCGCAACAGATCCAGCCCCAATTTCGATGATAGAAACATGGGTTCATTTAAAGCCAAAAAATGAATGGCGTGAAGGGGTGACTATAAAATCGCTCACAAAAGAGTTGGACGAAAGAGTTAAAATTCCTGGGCTTGTGAATAGCTGGGGCTATCCTATTAAAATTAGGATGGATATGATATCGACAGGTATAAGAACGCCTGTCGGAATAAAAATATCGGGTTCTGATTTAGAAGAAATAAGCCGTATTGCGCTGAATGTTGAAGCGGTTGTTAAAAGTGTTGAAGGAACACGCAGTGCTTTTGCAGATAGGATTATTGGTGGAAAATACTTGGAAATTACACCAAATCGCGAGGCACTTGCGCGCCAGAATATTGACCTTGGCGTATTTCAACAGGTTATACAAACAGCACTGGGTGGTATGCGTATTTCTGAGTCTATTCAAGGGCGTGAACGCTATAATATTATGCTACGTTATGAGCGCAGATTTAGGGAACACCAAGAAGATATATCGAATATACTTGTGCCAACGCCTGAGGGACAACATATCCCTATTGGTGAAATTGCGACCATTTCTTTTGTGGAAGGTCCTTCCATGATCAAGTCTGAAAATGCAAGGCTTACAGGTTGGGTGTTTGTTGATATTGCGGATAGAGATATTGGTTCCTACGTGAAAGATGCGCGCGCGGTTGTTGATGCACAGGTTAAATTACCAACAGGATATTCGATAGAGTGGTCTGGACAGTTTGAACAAATTTTAGAGGCGAATCAACGCATGAAAATAGCAGTTCCAGCCGCTGTTTCTATTATATTTATACTCTTAATGCTTCATTTTGGACGTTTAGATAGAACTTTAATGGTTATGCTTTCTTTGCCATTTGGTCTAATCGGCGGTTTTTGGGCATTATATATAGCGGGCTACAGTTTTTCGGTTGCGGTAGGTGTTGGTTTTATTGCGCTGGGCGGTGTGGCTGTGGAGACAGCTGTTATTATGATATTGTATATTGATCAGCAAATGCGTGAGCACCCTGCGACGTCTCTCACAGGTTTGAAAAAATCTATCATGAGCGGTGCCGTTTTACGTGTACGACCTAAAATTATGACTGTTTCTGTTATTATAGCTGGTTTATTACCTATTTTTGTTACGGATGGCATTGGTGCAGATGTGATGCGCCGCATTGCCTTGCCAATGCTTGGTGGTATGGTTACAACCACAATATTAACGCTTATTATTGTGCCTGTGATCTATTATGTTTGGGAGGGGCGTCGGTTTACCCAAGAATAATTAAAAATATATTTTAAAAAGCTGTCATTGGGCAGCTTTTTTTTAGCTATTGATATTTTTTGAGTAGCTGTTGATAGTCTTCCGACTCTATATAAAGATTTACAATTTCTGTAAACTTTAAGGCTAGATCTTTGTCCCAAGTGGCTGCGGGATAATGTGTTTCAGGGAAGATGGGGTGAATATCTATTTTATCTTCACCATAAATTTCTTTGGCAATGTATGAAAGAGTTCTTATATCGCCTATAACGACATCGGCTCTGTTTAAAAATAACATGCGCAGTTGATTGCGTCGTTCTGGGATTTCTTTATATGATTTCATGCTATTTTGAGCTAAAGCTTCATAATCTTTACCTAACACACTTTTGGCATGCTGGTAAGCCACAACGTGCTTATCTTTCAAGTCCTCAAGTGTATTGATTGTAAGGCCAGAGCCTTTACGTGTGATGGCAACATCGTGGAACTGCACGAAGTTTGATGTGTAATGTAAGTTTGGGATTTTAAATGCGACTGGACTGGCAAAGTCTATACGGTGGTCTTTAATCTCTTTTAATAAGCGACTATAGCTGTATATAGTGAATGTGCTGTTATAGCCCATTTTCCCTAAAACAGCTTCAATAATTTCCTTTTCAATCCCCACAATTTCTTTTTCTTCATTTATATAAGACCATGGTGGGGAGACGTGAAGACCTACCTGAATTGTTTTGGCATGACTACTATTTACAGAAAATAATGCTAAAATAAATAGTAGATATATTACGTATTTCATAAATGCTGCCCAATTCAGTTTATGTTGATTCCTTCGCCTAATTTTATTATGCCCTATAGAAATTTTTTTTTCCATTTCTCACAAGTGGTAGATAATAAAATAAATAAAAGGTTGCATACAGTTTTGTAATAGGCTATATATGGCAGTTCATTTCGGTAAACAAACTTTATTTGCTCAAATGACCCTAAAATACAAAAGGGGGCTTGAAAATAATATCTTGCCTACCTATGTATGCTTAAACAAATAAAGTTGTTCAGGTTTACTTGACCCTTCAAGTCTAAAAAATTTGGCAGCTTAGGTGCGAAATAGTTCGTAACCCACGCATATTTAAACCTATTGGCCATTGCCAAGGGGATGTTTTGCGGTGCTGCTTAATTGCGCTATGCGCTTCTTAGGCTTAATTTTTTATTATAATTGGAAATATATTTAATGACTCTTTTTAAAGACCTTAATTTACACGAAGACCTATTACAAAGCTTAAACAAAATGGGATTCGAAAAAGCAACAGAAATTCAAAGCGAATTTATTCCGGTGGCCCTAGAAGGTGGCGACGTGATGGCTTCTGCTCAAACAGGTTCTGGTAAAACAGCAGCCTTCTTACTCCCTGCGTTCCAAAAGTTTCTATCGAACCCAGATGAAAGCAAAGCTCAGCGCAAAAAGCGCGGCCCACGCATTTTAATTTTAACACCAACTCGTGAACTTGCAGACCAAGTAATGAAGGTTGCAAACGAACTGCGTGCCTTTACAGACATGACAGTACGTAGCGTTGTAGGTGGTGTGCCGATTATGAAGCACAAACGTATGTTACGTGAAACTGTCGACGTTCTTGTGGCAACACCAGGCCGTTTAATTGATTTGATGAAACAAGGTGATGTGCACTTACGTGACGTTGAAACGTTTATATTAGACGAAGCTGACCGCATGTTAGACATGGGCTTTAGCGAAGACGTATTACGCATTTCAAAAGCAACACCAACACACCGCCAAGCTATGCTATTAAGTGCGACTCTTGACGGTAAAGTAGGTGGTGTTATTAACCAAATTATGAACAAGCCAAAGTCGATTGAATTGACTCAAGCTACACAAAAACACGATAACATTACACAGTGTTTATACCGTGCAAACGACGCTTCTGGCAAACAAGCTATTTTGGATACATTGATTGAAGATAACAATATCTGGCAGGCTGTTATTTTTGCTGGTACCAAATCAATGACAGAAAAACTAGCTGGACGCCTTAAAGCACAAGGCGAAAAAGCGGACTTCTTGAATGGTGATATGCGTCAATCTGCACGTACATCTGTTGTGCGCCGTATGCAGGCAGGTCAAATTCGTTTCCTTGTGGCAACAGACGTGGCAGCACGTGGATTGGACATCAAGAAATTGACACACGTTATTAACTTTGACCTTCCACGTAACAGTGAAGACTACATTCACCGTATCGGCCGTGTTGGTCGTGCTGGTAACGCAGGTGACGCTATTTCACTTGTATCTAACGATCAGTGGGGCTTAATGGCTGGTATCGAGCGTATGCTTGGTGAAACCTTAGAACAGAAAATGGTTGAAGGTTTAGAGTATGTGCCAAGCAAGTCTAAATCTAAAGGTAAGAGCGCTGGTGCTCGTGGCGGTAATCGCGCACGTAAGCCTTATTCAAAAGATAATGCATCTCGTGAATCTGCTCATACATCTGACCGTCCTAAGCGTTCATTTAAGCCACGTACATCAGAAGGTTCTTCTGAAGGCTATAAAGGTAAGCGTTCATTCGGTGGTAACGGCGAAGGTCGTTCTAACGAAGGTCGTTCTGAAGGGTTTAAAGCGAAACGTTCATTCGGTGGTAACGGCGAAGGTCGTTCTAGCGAAGGTCGTTCTGAAGGGTTTAAAGCGAAACGTTCATTCGGTGGTAACAGCGAAGGTCGTTCTAGCGAAGGTCGTTCTGAAGGATTTAAAGCGAAGCGTTCATTCGGTTCTAGTGCGTCTAAGTCACGTAGTAATGACGGTGCAGCGCCAGCGAAAAAACGTTCTTTTGGTGCGAAACCATCAGCTGAAGGCTTAAAGGCACGAGGTAATACAAAGGTGAAAGATTTTTCGACTTCTACACCAAGTAAGCCACGTTCAAAAGTGAAACAATCTTCAGCGGCTGGGCGTAAGCCTAAGTCACTTGTAGGGCGTATTGCTCACTAAATTTTGTGATTTATAAGAAAGAAGGTGCCAAAGGCACCTTCTTTTTTTTGTGACACACCATAAGTAAATATTAGGGTGAATTTATTCAAATGGTCTTTATGGAAAATTCAAGTTAAACTATTATAGTAATAATAAAAAGAGTGAAGCCTATGTTTGCAATTACAAAAAAAGAATCGGCTAAAGGTGTTTGGGCAAGTGATATAAAAAGCCCTAGTAAACCTGGAAATAATGACGTTCAAGTCCGTGTAACGCATGCGGGCATTTGTGGGACTGATCTTCATATTTACAAATGGGATGAATGGGCTCGTAATCGTATTAAGCCGCCGCTTGTGATTGGCCACGAATTTGTAGGTGTGATTGTAGCCGTTGGTAAAAACGTGACAAAATACAAGGTGGGACAACGTGTAAGTGCAGAGTGCCATGTTGTTTGCGGTGTTTGTCGTTATTGTCGTACTGGGCGTGGACATTTATGTGCAGAAACGTCCATAATAGGTGTTGATAGAGACGGTATATTTACAGGGCTAGTGAATTTACCTGCCAGTAATATTTGGGGGGTTGATGAGGGGATACCGAATCATCATGCCGCTATTTTTGACCCTATTGGTAATGCCATGCATGCTGTTTCTAAGGGTGAAGTGGCAGGGCATAGTGTTGTGATTACAGGTGCAGGTGCTATTGGGCTTATTGCGATTGCGATTGCACGCTCATTGGGCGCAAGGCATATAAGTGTTATAGAACCCCAAGAGTATAAACGTAAACTTGCATTAGAGCTTGGTGCTGATATTGCCATGGCACCAGGTATAGAGGCAAATAATACAATTATGAGTGCAACAAATAACGTTGGGCCGCATGTTCTACTTGAAATGAGTGGAAACGCAGCGGCTATTGATAATGCGCTTGGATTGTTACAGCCTGGTGGTACGGCTGTTATGCTTGGTATACCTTCTGAGCCTATACAATTTGATTTGGCTGAAAAATTTGTATTTAAAGGGTTGACGATGAAAGGCATTATTGGACGTGAAATGTTTAATACATGGTTTCAGGTAGAAAGCTTTATGTTGAACAACCCAGAAGCTGTTGAAAAAATAATTACACATATATTACCCGCAAAAGATTTTCAGAAAGGCTTTGATATGATGGAAGAGGGAACGTGCGGTAAAATTGTATTAGAATTTGAAGGGGCTGAGGCATGAGTTCTTTTTATGAACATTTTAATGAAGAAGTACAAAGTTTAAAAGACGCAGGCACTTATAAAAAGGCAAAGCATTTAAATACGCCTATGGCTGCCCATGCGCAGATGGCCGAAGCGGGGGGAGAGATAACCATCCTTTCTTCAAATAACTATCTAGGGCTTGCAAATCATCCAGACGTAATAAAGGCAGCGCATGAAGCGTTGGAAAAATATGGTATGGGGACGGCGTCTGTTCGGTTTATATGTGGCACGATGTCGGTACATGAGCAACTTGAAAAAGTGATAGCAGAGCTTCATGGGACAGAGGCCTCTTTAACTTATTCGTCTTGCTGGGCAGCAAACACAGGTTTATTTGCGGTTATTTGTAAGCCAGGCGACGTGCTTATTAGTGACGCACTTAACCATGCAAGTATTATTGACGGTTGTCGGTTGGTACATAAAGAGGTTGTTAAAGAAATTTATGCGCATAGTGATATGCAAGCTTTAGAAGATATTCTTATAAAACATCAAAATGCGCCAAACCGATTTATTGTGACGGATGGTGTATTTTCTATGGAAGGTGATATTGCAAAGTTAAATGAAATAACGGTGCTTTGTGAAAAGTATGACGCTATACTTATTGTAGATGATTCTCACGGTGTTGGCGTGATGGGAAGTAATGGACGAGGCACAGCTGAGCACTTTGGAGTTGAAAACAAGGTTGATATTTACACAGGCACACTTGGTAAAGCGCTTGGTGGTGCTGCGGGTGGTTATGTTGCGGCAAGGTCTTGTATAGTGGATATGCTGTTTCAAGCTTCGCGCCCACAAATATTTTCTAATGGTATTTCACCTGTGACTGCGGCAGGCGCGATTAAAGCATGTGAATTGGTAACGCCAGAGCGCATTGAAAGTCTACATGCTAAAATTAAATATTTTAAAAAAGGTTTAATGGATATAGGTTTAAACCCTCTTGAAGGTGAAAGTGCTATATTGGCTGTGATTATAGGTGAAACAGCTACAGCTATTCAAATTTCCCATAAACTACTTAAGCTTGGTTTTTTTGTAACAGGGTTTGGTTTTCCTGTTGTGCCAGAAGGGAAAGCACGTATCCGTATTCAGGTGAGCGATGCGCTTTCATATGAGGACATTAATGCGGCTTTAACTGCTTTAAAGAAGGTTTTTTGAATCCATGCTTCTTCATATAATAGATTGATAACTATCAACAAATATCTTTTTCACACTTCTTGTGTCAGTTGTTTCTGCCTTGCATAAGTCACTGTTTTATTTTGTTTTTGAAGGTGTGTTAGTTATTTTTTCCTTTCAATTTGAACCTTGTCATATATAATATAGTGTAGAAAAATTTATTTATATCATCCCTTAGTTTATATTAAGCAGGGGTATCGTTTAAAAAAAATACAGAGTGTGTAGAGGTAAAGATAGTTTATGGGCAAAAAAACGACATTCAAATATATCGGGCATTTTTCACTATTCTTCATCACGGTTATGATG
>TARA_R110000868_G_scaffold10357_1_pt1 | contig 19926 bp, 10 predicted proteins | sample TARA_R110000868 | Tara Oceans TARA_R110000868 (sample SAMEA4397489) | marine metagenome | biome: Polar Biome; feature: [SRF] surface water layer (ENVO:00010504); material: water (ENVO:00002006), including particulate matter (ENVO:01000060) such as... | depth 5 m | reverse complement strand
GACAAGGCTTGATGGTGCCCATTTTCCGCCTTTGGGAGAATCTATACCTTGGCGATTGAGGTCATCGCAAATGTGTTTGAGCTTCCGACCTTCTGCATAATATTCAAAGATCTCCCGGATGATTGCAGCTTGCTCTTCGTTAACCTTGCGCTTGCCACGAATGGGTTCGCCGAATTCGTCAAGCGCGTGAATGAGGTCGTATCCATAAAGCTGCCCGCCGGGTACTCCGCCGCGTAAGACAGCAGCCACGACGCCTCTGTGAGTTTTGTCGGACAGGTCTTTGAGGTAAAGCGCATTCATGGTGCTTTTCAGGCCAATATGAAGCTCGTTGATCAATCCATCGCTCACGGTTTCAACAGGCACGCCAAGGAATACCATCTTTTTGAAGAAGTTGGCGGTGTCGGCTTGATCGCGGCTGATCCGGCTTAGGTCTTCGGCGATGACGCCTTCGAATTTACCATCCAGAGCCGCGACCAGAAGCGCGCCAATGCCAGGGCGGTTAGTAAGATGGGAGCCCGATATGCCTTCATCGAAAAATACATCAGCAACGTGGTAACCCTTTACGCTGCAATATTCGCGACAGCGCCGGATCTGGTCTTGTGTGCTGGTTTCCTGTTTGTCGGTCGAGTGGCGGGCGTAGATTGCTACATGCACTGATTGTGTCCTCGAAGGTTGAATCAAATTGATTACCTTTCGGGGTTGCTCATGCGCAAGGGTAAAACACTGCCTTTTGGTAAGAATAGGTGATTAAGAAAATGCTGAAAATACAATGCACTGCATGTCATTGCATGAGAGTGCATAAGATTGCACGAAAATGCAAAAGAGTGCATGATGGTGCACGAGATGGCACAACTTTCACCTGTCGTGCTGGGGGCAGGATAGGTTCGGTGGGCCCACCAAACAGCCCGAGAGGGCTTCCTGCTTATTCGCATGGCAATGCCATGCTCAACGAAAGGCCGAAGCTTATACCGTTAGGTCGTATCTGTAAGAATTGGAATATGTGGAAGGGGCTGAGCGTAAAACGACGATCTAGCTCATGAAGCCTACTAGATTTTGATGCTCAGTCCTTGAATGGATGTGCCATCGTTTCGGAGCCCGTCTGGTGAGTTATACTTTTAAATCGGATAAGGTTTTGTGCTCGCATTAAATGCGGGAGAGTATTGTAACAGAGAAGCACGTAAATGAATATTCGCAGCAGTTCTGCGGTTAAATTCTGAACGGAAACGATGCACAGCAACTTTGATTTTCTAGAAAAATTAGATAGCGATCTGTCCAATCTTGGACGGCTTGCCGAAAGCTATTTCCAAGATGATCCGAGTACGAGCTTGATTAAACTTCGCCAGTTTGGCGAGCGGCTTACCAAACGGCATGCGACTCAAATAGGCCTCGAGATTCAGGAGACCGATACACAGGCCGATCTGCTTCGTAAAATTAAGTACGAGCGTTCTGCACCAGATCGCGTCCTGGATGTACTGCATCACGTTAGAAAACTTGGAAATGCTGCCGTGCATGACGGACGCGGTGATCATCGTGAAGCCTTAGCATGCCTCAAGATGGCGGTGCAGCTTGGCGTTTGGCATGTGCGAGCTTCGACCGCCCAACGGAACTTTTCATCAGGTCCTTTCTTGCCGCCCAAAGCTCCAGACACCTCTGAACCCGACCTGCAGGCGGAACTTGAGAGGCTTAGAGCAGAGCGTAACGACGCGCTTACCTCGGCTCAAAAGGCGGAGGAAGAAAAACAAATAGCTCTCCTCGCCGCAGAGACAGCAGAGGAACGCCATAAACGGGAAATCGAGGAACGGCAAACTTGGGAAGCACTCGCGCAGGATGCGGATCGACAACTCCAAGAGCTTTCCGAACATGCTAGCCATCAGTCATCGGCGGAGCGCATTGCGTTCGCTCAAGCAGTCGACGAAGCGGCTAGGGCTGTTGTCTTGGACGAGCAATCCACACGTGCCTTGATCGATCAACAACTCCGGGACCGGGGATGGGAAGCCGACACCAGCAAAATTAAGTTTAGTAAAGGAGTCCGTCCAACGAAGGGGCGTAACTTGGCAATCGCCGAGTGGCCTACCAAGTCGGGCCCTGCAGACTACGCACTTTTTGTCGGTGAGAAGTGCTTAGGCATTGTGGAGGCCAAAAGGTATCAAAAGAATATTTCTGCCGCCATTGATCAAGCTGAGCGTTATTCGAAAGGATTTGAATGGGAACAGAACAAGACGGCGTGGGATACTGAGTATTTTGTACCGTTTGTTTTTTCCACAAATGGTCGACCATATTTAAAGCAAGTGGAAACAGAAAGTGGCATTTGGTTCCGTGATGTTCGATTGGCCAATAATCTCCGCCGTGCAATCATGGGATGGTTCACCCCTGATGAATTGGTTTCCCAGTCAGAGGTGGAGAAAGAAAAGGCTCAGGCTGAGCTTGAGACCCGAAGCTTTGACTTTGGCTTTCAGCTTCGACCCTATCAAAAGGAAGCGATCCAAGCCGTCGAGAAAACACTTACTACCGAAAAACGGGAAATGCTTGTTGCGATGGCAACCGGCACCGGCAAGACAAAACTCGCCATAGCTATGCTGTACCGGCTGCTCTCTACTAAACGGTTCCGCCGAATTTGCTTCGTGGTTGATCGCTCTGCACTCGGAACACAGACCAGCGACGAATTCATGAGCACTTCGATTGAGGGGCCAAAGACATTTGGCCAGCTTTTCGGGTTAAAGAACCTGTCTGACGTTAAGCCGGACCCCGAAACTCGTGTTCACATTTGCACAATTCAAGGGCTTGTGAAGCGAGTTCTGTATAACTCTGATCCTGCGGACGTTCCACCAATTGGGCAGTACGACCTGATGGTTATCGACGAGTGTCACAGAGGATACTTGCTGGACCGTGAAATGTCCGATGCAGAGTTAAGCTTCCGGGGGCAAGACGACTATATTTCCAAGTATCGCAGGGTCTTAGAATACTTCGACGCTGTTAAGGTCGGCCTGACGGCGACGCCCGCGCTCCACACCGCGCAGATATTTGGGGACCCAATATACACCTACTCATACCGAGAGGCCGTTGTTGACGGTTGGTTGATCGACCATGAACCCCCAATCCGCTTCCAGACGGCGCTTAGCAAGGCTGGTATTGTATTTAAAGCCGGGGACGACGTAGAGGTGATGGATAGCAAGACCGGTGAGATCGAGAACGTGATTGCGCCGGATGAGCTGGAGTTTCAGGTCGAGACATTCAACCGAAAGGTCATTACTCAACCTTTCAACCAGGTGGTGGCCGAAGAACTAGCCAAACACATTGACCCTAGCCTGGAGGGTAAGACGCTGGTATTCGCTGTCACGGATGCGCATGCCGATACTGTCGTTCACGAATTGAAAAAGGCGTTTGCGGCGCAGTATGGCTCTATCGAAGATGCTGCTATCCGCAAGATCACCGGTAGCGTCGATAAGGTTGGCAAATTGATTAGGTCGTTTCGAAACGATGCCTTTCCTCAGATTGCCGTCACAGTGGACCTGCTGACGACCGGTATTGACGTGCCGAAAATCACCAATCTGGTTTTCATTCGCCGCGTCAACAGCCGAATTCTCTATGAGCAGATGCTTGGGCGTGCCACACGTCGCTGCGACGAAATCGGCAAGGAAGTGTTCCGCATTTTCGATGCGGTCGACCTTTATGCTTCGCTGCAAGACCTCACACAAATGAAACCTGTTGCCAGCAACCCAAAGCTGACGTTCGAGCAGCTGTTTGACGAATTGGCGACAGTGACCGAACAGGATCAGCGCGAGCTTGTGCGTGACCAGATTCTTGCCAAATTGCACCGCAAGTTGCGTAAACTGCCCAGCAAGGTGGCGGAGGCTATCCAGGACCTCACGGGCGAAACCGCAGAAGATCTGCGTGATCGCCTCAAGAACCACACGTCCGATCAGGCTGCCGCCTATGCCAAAAAATTTGCGGGGTTGGGAAAGGTACTTGATTGGAACCCCGACGGATCTGGCCCAAACTTGATTCCGATTTCTCACCACGAAGACAGCATGCACGCCGTTACCACCGGCTATGGTGAATATGACAAGCCCGAGGATTTTCTCGACACCTTCACGTCATTCATAAAGAACAACCAGAACCGCATCGCGGCGCTTTCGGTTGTCGTGCAGCGCCCCCGTGAACTGACGTGGGCCGAATTGCGAAGTTTGCGGTTGGAGCTCGACAAGATGGGCTTCTCTGAGACAAGCCTGCGTCGGGCCTGGAATGACGCCTCCAACGAAGACATTGCCGCGTCCATTATTGGCTTCGTCCGACAGGCCGCGTTGGGGGATCCTCTGATCCCTTTTGAAACCCGCGTTCAAACGGCAACCAAAGCGATATTGGCCAAGGCCAAGTGGACAGACCCTCAAAAAACTTGGCTCCGCCGCATCGCCGGACAAATTAGCAAGGAAATCGTGGTAGACCGTGACAGCATCGATCAAGGCACGTTTGCCGCTCAGGGCGGCTTCAACCGCCTGAATCGGGTGTTTAATGGTAAGCTCGAGAACATTCTCAGCGATTTCAACGAAGAACTCTGGAAAGCAAGTGCATGAATCCGAATACCACTGAAATCGTCGCTAAACTTTGGCGAGAATGCAAAACGCTGCAATCCGCTGGTGTGTCCTACTCAAACTACGTCAACGAGCTGACATATTTGCTTTTCCTGAAAATGCTTGAGGAAACCGGGCAGGAAAATCGCCTGTCGAACGGACATTCATGGCGCAAGCTGGTTAGCACTGAGGGTGGTGATCAGTTGCGGTACTATAAAGAAATGCTGCTGGAGCTCGGTAACCCTGAGAAAACTAAAGATCCGGTGACGTTGGCGATCTTCACTGATGCTATGACGCACCTGCGCTTACCTAAAGACCTAAAGACGCTGACGACAAACATCGACAAGCTTGATTGGTTCTCGGCGCGCGAGGACGGGCTCGGTGACCTTTACGAAGGACTGCTGGAGAAAACTACCTCGGCTACCAAGTCCAAGGCCGGGCAATATTTTACACCTCGCGCACTGATCGACAGCATCATCCGCCTCGTTAAACCCCAACCGGGGGAGGTTATCCAGGACCCTGCTGCAGGTACCGGTGGATTTTTGATCGCCGCGGACCGTTACATCAAGGATGCCACCGACGATTTGTTTAAACTATCGGAGGCGAAGGCCCATTTCCAGCGTCATCAGGCTTTTGTTGGGCATGAGTGGGTGCCGGATACACACCGTTTGTGTGTGATGAATATGATACTTCACGGGATCGAAAGCCTCGTGGGCTGCGAGGACAGCTGCGCCCCCCAGGGCGAAAACATGGGTAAGGCCAATGTAATCCTCACCAACCCGCCTTTCAATAAAATGTCAGGTAATGTTAACCGCCCTGATTTCACGCTGACGGCGGGTGAGCGCGTTGGCCCAATGCCGTTCCTGGAACACGCCATCCGCAACCTAAAGAAAGGTGGACGCTGCGCCATTGTCATGCCTGACAACATTCTTTTCGGCGATGGCACGGGCACCGAACTGCGCAGATTCCTGATGGTGAATTGCAACTTGCACACCATTCTGAGGCTGCCAACAGGCATCTTTTATGCGCAGGGTGTAAAGACCAATGTGCTCTTCTTCACGCGGGCGACAGACAAAATTTTCCCTGCAGATCATAAACAGCAGGCCACAAAAGCGGTCTGGTTCTATGACTTGCGCGCGAATATGCAATCCTTTGGTAAAACCAACACACTGACGGAGCAGCATTTCGCAGAATTCGAGAGCCTATATGGCCCTGATCCCCTTGGCGGTTCCGAAAGGAAGGACGAGGGCGAGAATAGTCGTTGGCGGCATCTCACCCGCGAGCAAATCACAGAACGTGGTGACAATCTCGACTGGTCTTGGCTGCGTGATGAAAGCGCTGACCCCGAGGATGACATGACCGAGCCTGAAGAGATTGCAGCCGCGATCATGGGCCACCTCCGGGCCGCGCTGGATGAAATCGAAGCGCTCAGCGAAGAACTGGAAGAGACGACTGAAATCGAGGCCGTTGAATGAGCATAGACTATACATTCGGGCGCACGATTCAGCTCTTTCTGGTGGATGGAAAACCTACCGGCCTGCGCAAGGCGACCATCCATGGCTGGACTGGCTTGCTCTTCGTCAGCGGGGCTTCGGCATTTGGCGACCTGACTGCGCGGGAAGAGGTGGATCGGACTGGCGTGTATATTCTCTCTGGCCCTGATCCCGACAAGGCGGGTGCAACGCGAGTTTATATCGGCTCGGGCAATTCTGTGGCCGAACGGATCAAGCAAAGCGCCCTGAAGCGCGACTTCTGGGAAACGTCCATAACCGTCACGACCAGCGACGATGACCTGTCAAAGGGCCACGCGGAATTCCTTGAGGCTCGGCTGATAGAGCAAACGTCGCAGGCAGGCCGCGTGACGCTCGATAACGGCACCCAGCCGGACACCAACCGACGCAGACTGCCCGAGGCTGATGTGGCCAACATGGAGCAGTTCCTTGCCAATCTGCGGATCATCTTGCCAGTGATCGGGCTGGACATGCTCAAGCCCCAGCCACGCGCGGTGACGCAAACCACCAAGTCGGTCGATGAACGCACCACGGGCGATGTGCAGTTTGAAATACGCCACAAAAGTAGGGTACAGGCCACTGGGGTGGAAGAGGACGGGGAATTCGTCGTGCTGGAAGGGTCAGAGGCGCTGACCGGGACGGGCTATGTGCAGCAAAGCTACGGCGGGCTGAAAGAAAAGCTGGTCACGGATGGTGTGCTGGTGGCACACGAATATGAACACGATGTCAGCAAGCTGCGTTTTGCCAAGCCTTGGTCATTTAACAGTCCCTCTGCAGCGGCAGCAGTCGTGCTGGACCGCAACAGCAATGGACGGATTGAGTGGAAAGTCAAAGGCTCTAAGCAGACCTACCATGATTGGCAGCAGGCGCAGGCCACCAAAGAGGAGGCTGCAGAATGAGCGAGCTACCGAATGGGTGGCAAGCGCCCAGCCTTGTGGAAATCTGCGCGATTAATCCGAAACATGACCAAGACACGGATAGAAGCAAGCTTGTGTCCTTTGTGCCGATGCCTGCCGTCTCTGACAAGACTGGCACGATTGAAACCCCACAAGATCGAGTGTTGTCCGAAGTTTGGAAAGGCTACACCCACTTTCAAGACGGTGATGTGATTTTTGCAAAAATCACACCTTGCATGGAAAACGGCAAAATCGCTGTAGCTTCTGGGCTCACCAATGGTCTAGCGTGCGGTTCAACAGAATTTTACGTTATGAGGCCTGATGGTGGCATCCTACCTGATTATATCTGGAGGTTCGTCCGACAAGTCGAATTTCGGAAGGATGCCGAGGCACAGATGAGCGGTGCTGTTGGACAACGGCGCGTACCTAAAACTTACCTTGAACAACACCTAATCCCGCTTCCGCCAATCCCCGAGCAACAGCGGATCGTGAGGAAGCTCGATACCCTCATCGCCTGCACTGCCACCGTCCGCACGGATCTGAACGCAATTCCGACGTTGGTCGAACGGTACAAGCTCAATTTTTTGCGGTCGGTTTTCCGAGGTGAACAAACCGCTGCTTTCCGTAATGAAAACGAGCTGGAGCCTGTGAGCGATCTGCTCGAACGAGTCCCGGTGCCAGAGCAGGGGCGCGGTGGGCGCAAAGCGACAGATGAGATTATTCCGGGGAAGGGCGGCATTTCTGTCAACAACCCAGGCATAGAGCTGCCCGAGAGATGGGATTGGGTGCCTCTGCTTCGTGTTGCGCGCCAAGAGACAGGACATACGCCAAGTCGGTCCCATCCCGAATGGTGGGGGGGCGATGTCTGCTGGCTCAGCATCCCCGACGCCAACACCCATCATGGGCGTGTGATTCACGATACCGTTCAGAAAACCAATGACGCGGGCTTGGCCAATTCCTCTGCTAGGCTTCTCCCAGAAGGCACTGTTGTACTGTCTCGAACCGCATCGGTTGGGTACGTCACAATCCTTGGTCGGGAAATGGCAACTAGCCAGGACTTCGCGACTTGGACGTGCAGTGAAGCCCTGGAGCCGAGGTACTTGATGTATGCCTTGCTGTCCGAAGGTGATGACATCCGGGACTTCGGGGAAGGGACCACGCACACCACGATCTATTTTCCGGAGATCAGGGCGTTCAATATCAAGCTGGCTCCAATTGCAGAGCAATGTGAGATCGTACGCCGGATCGAAACCGCCTTCGCCAAGATCGACCGCCTCGCCGTCGAAGCTGAGAAAGCGCTCACGCTCACCGACCGACTCGACCAACGCATCCTCGCCAAGGCCTTCGCTGGCGAACTCGTTCCCCAAGACCCAAATGATGAACCCGCCGGCGAGTTGCTTGATCGCATCCGCGAGGCCCGCGTCACCGCGCCAAAGAAACCGCGCCAACGACGCACGAAAGCAAACGCCATGAAGAAAAACCCCCAAGACCTCTTGATTGCCGATAGCGCAGAATGGCCCGAAAAAGGCCTACCATTCGAAGATGTGGCCAAAAGGGTCGTTCTGCCCCATCACGATTTGCGCGATGCGCTGTTCAGCCTTTTGGGGGCAGCTAAGCCAAAGCTGGAACAGGTCTTTGACAAGGACGAAGCCCGCATACTCTTGAAGAGAGCCGCGCAATGAGGCTACGAACCCTCAAGATCGAGAAATCTGCGACAGGGGGCGGTCTGTTTGACGGCGCAGAAATCTGGTTCGGCCGGGAAATTGACGGCAAAACGAACGAACCGCTTGCGCCCTTGTGCCTCATCGGCCCGAATGGATCTGGCAAGTCTCAATTCCTGCAACTGATCGCTGAGATATTCCAGGCAGCTTGGCACGCGCATGCGCCAAGCCAAGAACGGAAAAGTGCAAACGCCGAGATCCGTTTTGACCTGACTTACACGATTTGTCCAGATGGCAAGGACAAGCCAGAGACAGTCCGGCTTGTGAGGACGCTTAAGGGCAAGAAAACTGGTCCAATTGAACTTTATCTTGGGGAAAATGAGACGATCAAACCAGGCTCTAAGGAGTTCGGGCAATATTTACCTTCGATGATCATCGGCTACACATCCGGCGACAACGAGACATTGAGTTTGCCATTTCTCGCCAGCCGAAGCGGATATGCCGACGACGTTGCGCGGGCAGCTCTGAGCAAAAGTGGCGAAGAATCCATCCCCGACAACCGATTGATGTTGATCGACTATGGAACTAATCTCGAAGTTCTATTTTCCAACTTGATACTTGGTTCCAAGCATGTGCGAGACGAACTACTCCGCCATGCGCAATTAAGCGATCTGGCTTCCTGCCGCTGTATCCTGCGTCTTGCGCATTCCGCGGTTCCAAGGGCGCCCAAAGCACGCGCGGCGAAGTCGAAACGCAAAGGTATTCAACTGACCGAGGAGTTGGAGACCATCATTGATCAGCTGAAACGTACGTCAACTTGTTGGAACGTCGACGAAAAGACTGAAACCTACACATTTGATTTCTTCATCACGGAAGCGACCCGCGAGGCGTTCGCCTTTTTTTGGGACGGGGCATTCTCGCTTTATAGATCATTGCACAAACTTGCCCTTTTGAATGACCTTGCGATCCCACGTGCAGCACGCCAACGGTTGGATAAGGCGGTTAAGGAAAGACGTTTTGCATCAAGACTACCCGAACCTCAGCAAGAGGATATGGTTTTCGGGTTCGATGAAGTTCGTTTCCGGCCGAAGGGGGAGCTTTCGGAAGCAGTAGATTATGTGTCGCTCTCCGATGGAGAGCATCAGCAGGCCTTGATCCTCGGCGTTTATGCCATGGTTGCAGACACAAACGCCATCTTTCTGCTTGATGAACCGGAATCGCACTTCAATCCAAAGTGGCGTGTTGAGTTTGTCCGGCGCTTAATGGATATGACGGGCAATCGAGGGAACCAAGAATTCTTGTTGACGACACACGCGCCGTTCGTTCCGTCAGACATGCCACGCGAGCAGGTCATGATTTTTTCGAGGAATGAAAAAACTGGCAAAGTAGAGGTGTCAGCGCCACAGATTGAGACATTCGGAACTGCTTTCGACCGTATCCTCGAAACGTGCTTTGATATTCGCCCACCACATTCACACCTCGCGGACGATGAGATTGAGCGTTTGTTAAAATCAGAAGACCTGGCAGAAGTGGAAGAAGGCTTCAAAGAGCTAGGCCCATCGACAGGGAAAGCCCTTCTTGCCGATCATCTGCGTAAATTAAAAAATCAGGCGGTCTAATGCTATTTCCATACCCGGCTGATGCGTTGGCGTCGAATTGGCTGAATTCAGAAGTCATTAATGTCTTGATTGAGGGTATGGATGCGATTGATGCTGGAGGTATGCCAGCAGCTTGGCCTGGTTGTGTGTCCGCCGAGCGACGTTTAGCTCTTGAGCCGCGCAGGGGCCTGAAACGCCATCTTGAGGACTTCTGGGCATCTTACGAGCAGCTTTCTGGGGGCGAAAAAAAGACTATCCGCGATTCAATTGCGCGACAGACCGATCTGCCGGGGGTCTATTCAGATAATAATCCTTGTCCTGTTTCGGATGATTTTCCTGCGCAAGTTCGCGGAATTACAAAAACTTTATTCGATTATTTGTTTAATCTGTTGGGGGAGATAAAAGACGGAGATAAGTGCATCAGAGACATACAGTATGCCACTGTATACTACGGTGGATGCCGTTTATGCCCGTTTTGCGGCCTCAATTATTTTAGGGCTCCGGAAGCCCCTCGGCATGCACTCGATCACCTGATGGATAAGCAACGATATCCCTTCTCAGCAGCTGATCTACGCAACCTTCCCCCAACGTGTCACGAATGCAACTCACACTTTAAAGGTACCTCAGACATACTCCACAGGGAAAATGGAACTAGGCGGCGATGCTCAGATCCATATTCCGGCCCCGTATTTGAAGTAAGCTTGAGGGCAAGTAAATTTGTTGAGGTAGACGGTCGAACATTACCGCAGTGGAAAGTCGATTTTATTGGGGGGCAATCCGAACAAGCTGAAACTTGGGATGCTGTTTATAAAGTGAAAACCAGATATTGCCGTGATGTCTTGGACAAAGACTTTCTATCCTGGTTGGGACATTTTTCGCGTTGGTACACACGCACATTCGGAAAAGGTACAACCGCAATTGAAGTGGCTGGCCAATTGCCGAATTACATTGATGGAGTGATACAAGATGGTTTCGCAGATCGCGCTTTTCTGAAGGCCGAGGCATTTCGATTTGTGCATAGTTCCTGCAATGATCCGGAAGGCGGAGACGACATACGGGAGTGGTTGCGGAACTTTGTTGAGTATTCGACGTGATGGGAGGACATTAGCCACATTTTATAATCGATATTCTTGCTTTTGGTTAGAGTTTACTGAGAAGTTTCGTGCATTTGATTTTACTTAGCTAACTTCAGGGCTGATTTATATCTGAGCGTGCTTTTCTTGTTTCTATAGAAGTGTTTTGTGCAAGTGTAGGTTTGTTTGACAGGACCCCTAGTATTTCTCTATGTGCGACCATTAAAACCATAGCCAGCGGATCTTGGTGGGCCTCCATTAACAGAAACATTTTCCAGTTTCTCAAGGGCCTTACTGTCAGGCCGGGCTGCAGGTGCACGACGGAGCTTTTACCAAGGTAACGTCTCCATAGCGGGTATGTTGGTGGGTTGAGCAATCGGGTGCGGCATATGACGGTCATTGCTTTGCACAAGATTCTTGCTGTTCTCTCGGAGTAATTCAAACACCCCTAAACGCTCTTCCAGCTTCTTTTTGCTAGGAGAAGTAACGAATAGTATGATCCAATCGTTACATACAAAGTAGCCCGATAGGCTCACGCTATGAAATTTATTAATAGTTGCGTTCAGTTAAGCGCTACTGACCTCGTTGGCTATCTAAACTGCAAACATCTAACAGCGCTCGACATCAGTGTGGCCGAAGGATCCCTTCCCAAGCCAAAGCGATGGGACCCGTTGCTGGAAATCCTTCAAGAGCGGGGGCGCCGCCATGAGCAGGGATTCGTTGACCATCTGAAAGCCCAAGGGCTCTCAGTTGCAGTGATCGACGGCGTCGACATCACACCTGCCAGCGTGAGCGCGACACAAGCGGAAATAGCGGCGGGTACGGAAATCATCATTCAAGGAGCGTTGCAGCATGGACGGTGGGCAGGCCGGACCGATGTGCTGCGACGCGTGGAAAAACCAAGTAACCTCGGTGACTGGTCTTATGAGATCATAGACACCAAGCTTGCGCGCGAGACCAAGGGCGGAACGGTCTTGCAGCTCTGCCTCTACGCCGACCTTCTGGAGCATGCGCAGGGAATAGTCCCAGAATATGTCTACGTTGTTGCGCCTTGGTCAAACTATGAACCGCAGCAATTCCGCTTCGCAGACTACGCGGCCTACTTCCGCAAGGCGAAGACTGCGATAGAAGCCGCAACTTCTGCCGAACCGCCGCCGGACGTCTATCCCAATCCCAAAGAACACTGTGATATTTGTCGCTGGCGAGATCAGTGCAATAAGCGTCGCCGGGATGATGACCATTTGTGTCTAGTTGCAAGCGTCAGCACCAACCAGATTGCCGAGCTGAAAACTCAAGGGATTACCACGGCAACCGCCCTCGCGGAAATGCCGATCCCGCTCACTTGGAAACCCGCGCGGGGGGCTGCGCAGTCCTATGAAAGAGTGCGCGAGCAAGCCCGCATTCAGATCGAAAGCTGCGAAGCTGGCACGGTTCGCTTCGAACTCCTGCCTCCTGCTCCTGAGACGGGGATATGCCTTTTGCCGGAGCCTTCCGAGGGCGACATCTTCTTCGACATCGAAGGCGATCCGCATGTCGGGGAACATGGCCTCGAATATCTCTTCGGCTATCGTTATCGTAGCATGGATGGTGAGTGGGTCTATACGGGAGACTGGGCCTTTGACCGCAAGAACGAAAAAGCGATCTTCGAACGCTTCATCAGTTTCGTCACCGAGCGCCGGACGGCCTATCCGAGTTTGCACGTCTATCATTATGCGCCATACGAGCCTGGGACGCTGAAACGGCTCATGGGGCGATATGCATCCTGCGAGGATGAGATTGACAACTTCCTGCGAGGAAAAATCTTCGTCGATCTCTACAGCGTAGTTCGCAATGGCCTTCGCGCCGGTGTGGAGAGCTACTCGATCAAGAAACTTGAACCGCTCTATGGTTTTGAACGCTCAACTGCACTACCCGACGCCAATGTTGCGTTGGCTAGCCTGCAAGCGGGGCTGGAACTCGCAGACACGGCTTCGATCAGCGCCAAGGATCGCCAAATTGTTCAGGGGTACAACGAGGATGACTGCGTATCGACACAGTTTCTTCGGGACTGGCTGGAAGAGCGCCGCACCGAATTGGTTGTAGACGGAACCGACGTTCCACGCCCCGCCCCTGGACAAGAAGGACCGAGCGAAGAGCTCAACGAACGCCAACAACAAGTCGCAGAGCTGATCGAACGCTTGACGGTCGATATTCCGGTCGATCCGGAAGAACGCACGAATGAACAGCAGGCGCGATGGGTTCTGGCTTATCTACTTGACTGGCACCGCCGCGAAGAAAAGGCCGTCTGGTGGGAGTATTTCCGGCTGGCAGGACTTACGGTGCATGAGTTGGTCGATGAAAGGGCAGCGCTTGCGAACCTCACGCTTGTCGGAGAAATTGATCAAACCAAGACAGGAATACCAACGCACCGCTACCGCTTCACGCAGCAAGATACCGATTTGCGCGGGGATGAAGAGCTTCGAGCAGCAGGCGGTGACAAGATCGGTGCGGCGGTTGCAGTCGATACCGAGAACCGAACCATCGATATCAAGAAGTCAAAGGCAACAGCCAATAGCCACCCTGATGCAGTTTTCGCGCACAAGCTCATCCCTGGAACAGAACAGGCAGGCTCGCTGTTTCGTCTCGGGACCTACGTTGCCGAACACGGGATTGAAGGTGATGGGGACTACCGCGCCGCGCGCGCCTTGCTTCTGAATGAACCGCCACAAATTGGAAACCAGGCCATCAGAGCACCTGGAGAAGAGGCGTTGGATTCCGCAAAACGCGTGGCTGCAGCTCTTGAAGGCGGTGTTTTTCCGATCCAGGGACCGCCTGGCACTGGTAAGTCCTTCACCGGCGCACGTATGATTTGCCGTCTCGTTCAGGAAGGAAAAAGGGTTGGTATCACTGCTAACAGTCACAAGGTCATCCGCAACCTTTTAGATAAGGTGATAGAAGCTGCCGAGGAGATGAATATTGACCTGTGTTGCGTCCAGAAGCCAAAGGAAATGGAGCCCAATCAAGACAGGCTGATCTTTGCGAAGAGTAATGGAGATCTATTCGAGGCGCTGACCTCCGGCTGCGCCCAAGTTGCCGGGGCAACGCATTTCTTATGGGCACGTGAGGATGCAACAAATACCTTGGACGTTCTGGTTGTCGATGAAGCTGCGCAGATGTCTCTAGCCAATGTGACTGCAGTAGCGCCAGCCGCGCAAACGCTCATTCTGCTTGGCGATCCACAACAGCTCGACCAGCCGACCCAGGGCAGTCATCCGGATGGAACAGAGTTGTCTTCGCTCGAACATGTGCTGGATGGCGACCACACGATAGCTCCGGATCGCGGGCTGTTTCTTGACACGACATACCGGCTTCACCCGGATATCTGCGCGTTCCATTCTGAGCTGTTCTATGATGGCAAGCTTGCTGCAAAGGAGGGCTGTGAGCAGCAGACGATCAAGTCTAACGGTCCGATATCAGGAAGCGGCCTTCGTTATCTTCCGGTGCCGCATGCTGGCAATAAGAGCGCGTCTATTGAAGAAGCTGAAGTCATCACGGGCCTCGTTCAGGACATTCTTGCAAGTAAGGCAAGCTGGGTTGACCGCAAGGGAAATGAAACACCGCTTAAGCTAGGCGACATCGTCATCATCACGCCCTACAACGCCCAAGTCTTCGAAATTCAGGAGCGTCTGCCTGGTGCCTTCGTAGGGACAGTGGACAAGTTTCAGGGGCAGGAAGCGCCAATCGCCATCTACTCTATGGCAACATCTAGCCATTCAGATGCGCCTCGCGGCATGGAGTTTCTCTATAGCGCCAACCGTTTCAATGTCGCGATCTCTCGAGCACAATGCATGGCGATCTTGGTTGCATCGCCGGAGGTGTTTGAGGCCGAGTGCAAAACACCAAGACAGATGCAGCTTGCCAACGCGTTCTGCCGGTATCTGGAAGTGGCTGAAATTCTGCAAACTTTTTAACAATAGCAAACAGTACCAGAGTTGGGGACTCCAATATTGTGGCTGGGAATGAGGGTGGAAGAGCGTGGAGCAAGTCGAGGTAAATCATGTCGCGCTGCCTGAGTGGACGGAATACAGAAAAAAGAACGGACTCGATCCTCTGGGTATGCAAAACAGTAGCGTCAGTCTGTATCAGACATTCCTGCCCGGCATCTCTAACGTGACATTGAGGATGCGCTACTATGGTCTTTATCCATGGCTCGCGCATCGATACGCGAGAGAGATTGGCGACACGAACCCTGAAAGCTGGAAGCGCATCGTCAGACGGGCCGAGGCGCTATATGCACTGATCGCCGTTGCCAATGGCGGTGAAACTGGTGTTGCTGGAACCGAATGGGCTTTGCGTACATTAGAGGTCACCCACGGCGATACGATTGAATTCGCCAGCGCGACCGAGCCAGGCAGTGAGACATACTACCTCAAACAGGCTTGGGGAGCTTTTGGCGCAGCGTATCGCAGCCAGCTCTTCGAGATTGGAGCTTTTGATCCGACCGAGTTCGGGGAAATTCCGCTCCCTAAAAGGCCACTTGGTCAAGAGTTGGCCAATGGGTTTCAAAATTCTTTGGATAGCGTTGCCGATAAATTCTTCGAAACCCTCCAACGTGGCCATGTCCAAAGAGGCGAACTCACTAAGTTCGCACCAGTGCTGCCGTCGGCAATTGCTCCCGATAGCAAGGAACGCAGCATTTATGAGAGCGTCTTGTTGAGCGATGCCAGCGACCCGAAGCCGGGCGATCTGTCCCGAAAGCTTAGTATCCAGCTGATCCTGAAAATCACCGAGCTTTTGGAGCGTGAGCCACGCGCAGATGAAATCCGCTGGGTGCTCTACGCGGGGCAGGACCAGCTAGGTACGCCGCTCGTCCTCGATGATGGCGGCCTGCAAGCGCAGCGCGCGCGTTGGTGGGTCTACCATGCTAACGATCTCTGCCACATTGCGTTTGAAGCTTTGCTGAAATTCTCGCTGGATACGCTGTCAGAGCACCCGGCGGGTCTCAGCCTGGCACGCCTTATCGGAGATTGTGCAGAGGCGATCCTCTCAGAATTCGAGCAAAGACCGACCAGCTTGGCAGCGTTGATCGAAAGTACCAAAGCGACAGAGAACGCATTCAACCCAGACGATGCGGGTTCCGAGTTTTCTCTTGCGCGTAACATTATCCGCGCAGGGCGAAGTGATGCGAGCGTGTGCACGCCCGAGACAGCGGCAGACGCAATCAGGCTGCTCGCGATCTTGCATCAGCGCATCGACGATACTGGAGCCGACCTGAATGAATCGTTTGGCGGGTTTAATCCTGATGCGTTTCGGTCACTGCTCAGCGAAAAGCGGTTCCTAGATCGCTACCGCGATGAGGACTTCCAGCAGATCGTTGAGCGTCTGTTTGAAGAACGCATCGTGCGCAGACATTTGTGGGTGGCACTACGGAAGCTCCGCCATCAAGGCGACTACACGTTCTTGATTGAAAACGATGATGGGAAGCTGCGACTTCGCGAAAAAGATGGACCGGTCTTCACCAATCCTCGTCTCGGCCCTGCCATCACTTTTCTAAAGGATATTGGATTGCTGGGTGAGAATGGCCTCACAGCCAAAGGCCGGGAGGCTGTAGGCGTATGAGGCTTTACGAACGTTTTGCAGATAAAGGGTATCACACAAGTATAGCGACCACCTTCGGCATCGATTTCGACGCCTATGAGAACATCGTACTTCCCCGGCTGCGCGGCGCTGGCTGCCGCAACAATATGGTGCTGGCAGATGGAAGAATGCTGACGCACGCGCTCGGCGGGGCATCGGCGCTGCCGCGACAGGCCGGTCGATACTACACAGCAACGGGCGCGCGCGCGATGGGCCTATTCCATCCGAAGATATTTTTTCAGGTCGGGCGCAAAGGTGGCCGCCTTATCATTGGCTCGGCCAATATGACGGCGGCTGGACTTGCCGGAAATCTTGAACTTGTGGCGATGATGGAGTGCGAGGCAGACGATAGCGGCGCGCAGCGCCTGATCGCTCAAGCCTGGCAGTATCTCTCCGGGCTGATCGATCCTGCCGATCCAATGGTTCCGGCGCAGCGCGACTGGATGCTTGGCCGTGCAGCATGGCTGCGCAGCGCTGCTCCTGCTACCGGCGTTGTCAGTCTCAGCGATGGAACCGAGGCGGCGCTTCTGATTGCCGATAGGCAAAGCGGCATCGGCAGGCGTTTTTCTGACCTTATTGACGAGCCCGTAAAGCGGCTGACAGTGATCTCTCCTTATTGGGACGAAAGGCTCGCGGCACTTTCCTATCTGGATGAGCGGCTCAGCCCGCTTGAAAATGCTGCGATCATCGACCGGGAGACAGGTCTATTTCCCGGAGACGCGGCAAATACCATTCGCAACCTGAAGCTCTATCACCGAGAGAAGTTCGAAGCGGGACGCTTTATCCACGCCAAGGCGGTGATCGCCGAGACGGACAGTTTCGATCACTTGTTGCTCGGGAGTGCCAACTGCACGGTGGCTGCACTTGGCAAAGCCGAGGTTGCGGGAAGCAACGACGAGGCATGCATCTACCGGCGCTTGCCTGCTGGAACAGCCATCGACGCCCTTGGTCTTTCGAAGCTACTTCAGGATGAAAAACGGATTGAGCCGAGTGAGCTGGAACCATTCGGGCTGGAGGACGACATCCCACTGGACGCGCTGGCAAACCAGCATCCGGGGACATTTTCCTTGCGCGGAACCACATTGACCTGGCGGCCATCTGCAAAAGTCGCCGCGCCAGAAGATCAGGCAATCGAGCTTCTAGGCGCAACTGGGAGCGCGCTCGATATTTCGCCCAAGAAGATCGAGGACAGTAAGCCAACTGTCCTGCGGTATCAGGTTGAAATCGAGGAGGAGCTTCCCGCCTTTGCAAAGGTGGACGGTGCACAAAATTTCCCGCCAGCCATCATTATACAAGTGGATGTGCTGCATACCGCCATTCGGGAAACCCACTCCAAGAAAACTGAAAACGTCTTGGCACAGCTGGACGGCGAAACCGAAGCCAGCTTGGCCTTGTTGGAGGTTCTGGATGTGCTGGAACAGATCGAGGAACCGGATAGCAATGCGCCCGGCGAAGGCGTTTCAATCCCCAAAGCGCAGCGGCAGGATGATGGCGACAATGCTCAAGGCTACAAGAAGCTCAGCTATGCGGAATTTGTTGCCGGAAGACGCCCGCATCACGCTGGTCCGATCTTGCACAACAGCCTCGGCGGCAGCGATGTCTCAATCGTCCGGGGCTTTCTAAACAGGATCGTTGGGCTGAACGCGCTGCAAATCGCAGCCGAGGACGACGATGAGGACTACCTGAAAGCTGCATTCGATCTTGGCGACGAGACCGAGGATGCGAGCGGGGCTCTTGAAGCGGGCGAAGAATTCGACCGACCCTCGGCGCCGCTGGATGAACAGGCCATCGAAGCAGAAGAGCGCCGCCAAAAGGCGAGGCAGCGCAAAGCAACCAAGGACCAGATTGTCGCCGCAGTTTCGAACTTTTCCAAACGGATTGACCTCAAGCAAGCCAAGGGTCAGCTCTCGACCCGTGATTTCCTCCGCCTCCGTGCCCTTCTAATGATTATCTGCGCTGCCGCATGGAAAGGAACCGATAAAACAAATCAAAATGGCCGGACATCTTTGCAGGTTTTGCCGGTGGAAGGCGACCCTCACAGCTGGCCGGTCGTCATCGGCCGCCTTCTCTTCAAGGTCTTCGGCGGCACAAATCCGGCCATCCGGAGCCTGGAACTCGACGCCGACCACGACCAACTGCCTGCCGACCTTCTCGAATGCTGGGCGACGTGCTTCTGGTGTCTTCAAGCCTGCCTGTCGGCCCCTGTGTCGCGCACCGAGGCGGACAGGATCGAAAAATACATAAAGCCGCTTGCTGTAGAGACTTACCGGCTGACGTTTCTGTCAGCACAAGGATTTCTAGATCAGTCTGTTGTCTCCGTGATGGATGCAATGAACAAACAGTATTCTGAGCGCCTTGGTATTGATCCAAACGTTGTCTTAAGCAAACACAAAGCGTGTGCGGACACGCAACTAGAACTGACCGAATCAGATATGTCGGCGGGTAAGGCTTAGGGTCTTCTCGGTTCTGAAACAATGCCTCGGCCCCCTTATTCTGGGATATACAGTATTGTATCCGTAAGCGCCGCGTCACGGTTAGATTGACGGAAGAACGCTTTCAGTTTTCTTGAGGTGATCAGGCTTTTGCTTGATGTGTGTGTGTAAGGTCATAAGACCAAGCATCTCCCGATGCGCCATGATCAACACCATCGCCAACGGATCCTGGTGGGCTTCCATGAGCAAAAACATCTTCCAGTTTCGCAAGGCATTTGCTGTCAGTCCGCGTTGTTTGGGCAGGAGTCTCCGTGAGCTAAGATAGCGCCGCCAAAGGGCAGGACTATTGCTATGTCTCGCGAGCGGTCGGGGCTTATAGCGATGTCTCGTTCTAACCTGGTGTAAGCCTTTGTTTGGTTGTTTAATTTGTCGTGCTTTAAACATCCCGAACCGACCTTCCAGCTTCTTTTTGCTACAAGAACGATCTAGCTGACTGGCTTTCATCGCCTGACCATCCGGGCTCATAATGAATAGCCCCTAGATTTGTAGACACCTTGCCCCCTAAAAATGA
>TARA_R110000868_G_scaffold119942_1_pt1 | contig 19936 bp, 19 predicted proteins | sample TARA_R110000868 | Tara Oceans TARA_R110000868 (sample SAMEA4397489) | marine metagenome | biome: Polar Biome; feature: [SRF] surface water layer (ENVO:00010504); material: water (ENVO:00002006), including particulate matter (ENVO:01000060) such as... | depth 5 m | reverse complement strand
AAACACAAAAAACACAAAAAACACAAAAAACACAAAATCAACAGCAAAATTGATTTGAATAATTAAGTTTGTTCTACAGCAACAAAGCAACCAAATCAACCAAAGCAACAAACCAAAATGACCGCATTCGCAACTGAGAACAAGTTTTATAAGGGATTTATATTAACTGAAGAGGGACGCACAAGGTTAAGGGAATCCATAAACATCAAAAGACAATGGAAGGAAGGACAGGGAGATATAACCGTTGGGACTTCTGGTGTTAAACTCAAGATAATGAATGATGTATTACGAAGTAAAATTCAAAAAATCAAAATTACCCCGATTGGATTGAATAACCAGTGTCACCGCAACTCCACATTATTTACACAAAATTGCGGATATACCTCGCAATTGGGGTTCAATGTAACTGCTTGTCCTTGCGGTAGAAAGATTTGTTTGGAAATCCACTCGGTTAATGAAAAAAATGGAGTTCTGTATGACTTTACAAAGGATTTTAATGATGAAACGGATAAATACTTCCTTTCCTTGAAAACAGAAGCAACCGCAAATAAATTTGTTGCTGTCTATGGTAAAAATAGTTATTCTATAAACAGAGGGTGTAGGTGTAATATTAATTGGATAGAAAATGATGAAGTTACAAAAATCCCACAAGGTGATTTTATAGATTTATGTAAGGATATTGAGGACAACTTGGACGGTATTAAGGTTTATTGTTAAACTCCTTCTGTAAATCAATTATATTATCAATTATGTTAGAATTGCTTCCCCAGAGTAATTTATAACTAAACAACGCTGGACTTGGAATTAAATGGTCTATTAATTCCTTTTCTTTTTTGTTTGCGTAGTGTCGCTTACGATAGGCATCTCTCTTCGCTTCGTCTTTGTGGTCTATGTAGGTGCTTCCTCCGTCCAATCCAAAATGGTATGCTTTTTCTTCGCCATTAACACTGACTACTATGCGATGTCGCTTCTGTTTTTTTTCGCTATGGGTCAATTCTGTAATTTCAATCGGCATATATATTTACGGTATATAAGAAAAACATAAATATATATATGTTTATTTTGTTGCGTTTTTATTATTGTAAAACACAAGGGAGTATTTCGTTCCACTCACCAGTGGAGTATTGTAATGTTCCATTTTACTTCCATCAAACATAATCGGCGACTTGTAAGCGTCATATTCCACATCATTCACTACGATTTTACAACCCTCATAATCTCCAAATGAGAACAGGACACTATCACCTACATTTTCACTATCGTAATGCGGCGGACACACTACATTCTTATTCAAATGAACCGCATTGAAATCAAATGGAACAAACTTTTTTCCCAGTTCCCATACCTTATTGTGTATATCGGGGTTCATTCTGCTGAACCTACTTATTCTGTGTTCTCGCTCCAATCTCGGTTTCACCATTCCCATACATACCGCCGTATGTTTGCTGAACCCTCTGCGAGGTCTGGACGACGCTGTCGGGATAGTTTTTTTATTCAAACATTCTAATAAATCACCTACATCTTCCATCTTTTCTAATTTGGTTACTTTACTGTCGTATGGTGTGTGTGGTGTTTTTTTCAGTTTGAACTCATTGTATCCATCTTTTCGGGACGTAATTTTTCCATATTTTTCGTATGTTTGTAATAATAATTTACAAACCTCTTCTGCTCTCGGTTTTCGGGTTTTTTTATTTCCAAGTCCTCCTCCGTCCGTTCCAAAATATTTCGTTTTAAATCCTATTGAATTGTATCTCATTACTATCTTATCTTTGATAAAATATTTTAGGGTTCTCTCAACATCGTCTTTTTCTCCGTTCTCTCTTGTTAATGTTAATTTAAGTTCGGGGTCTGTTGGTCGGTTGATGATGCCGTAAAATGCTCCTACCATAAAATTAAGGTGCTTGGATAATGGGAACTTTATCTTTTGGCGGAAAAAAGGGTTGTAGGTTGGATATATAGACCAAATAAAACAGCGGTTTTCTCGGCACTCTGTAAATGCTCTGGTTATGAATGCGTCCAAACAACTATCGTCTGTAAATTGTAAATCAATGTTCTCTAAATCGTCATCTAAAAATAATATATTTGTGTCTGCGGGATAATAGTTCTCTGCGAACTCTCTCTGTGGGACAACTCCCAAAACGCCACTCACAAACTCAATCGGTGGAAACTCATATTTCTCTAAAGCATTGACGTATGCTTCTCTCTCTGCCTCCACAATAAATACCTTTATTTTATTACAGTTGATTCCTGCTTTAAATAGTGTGGATAGAGTCATTTTCGCCACCTTCTCTGCCCTTCCTAATGATACAATTGCTATTTCATAATTCATTTTATAGTATATCTACATACTAAAAAATGATACATTCTGCCTTTATCTCAAAAGGACATTACTTATATTATTATATTCATATCAATGTCCCCAATGTCCCCTTTTTGGAGACTTTTTTGTAAAGTCCTCTTATATTATATAACCTAAGGGGACTTTGTGTTTTTTCTCCTGAAAAGGGGACATTAGGGACATTGATATTATTATTACCTTATAAACATTAACAAACTGTATCATCATCATCTCCTACATCACAAACTTCTATTTCTTTCCAACCCACTAATGAATAGCATTTTAACTTAATAGTATTATAATAATCGTCCTTTTGCTTCACATATTTCTTAACGAATATATTAGTCGCCAAATTAGATATAAACTTCTTCTCTGTGTTGAATCGTTCCTTATCGTTTTTAGACATATTAAAATTATCACTCTTAAAACCATTATATATATCTTTCACCTTACAAACACTCTCTTTATCCACCTCATAATTATCAACAAACCAATCATAGAATAAATCACTCTTCGCCAAATAAACCTTACTACTCTTCACAACAATATCAGGAACAGCAACATTGATGTTTATATAACCAAGCAGTAAATTAAATAGTGATTGCCGATTTTTCTCTTTGAATTCATCGGTTTTATAATACGCATTACGAACACCAACGCCAACCCTTTCCTCTTCTTCCATCGCATCATATACGGATTGTTTCACAAACTTACTATTGAAGTCTATAACACCTTCACCCAAACGGTCGCTCATAGCATCATTCATCTCGTCCAAATTCGGTGGCGTATTACATTCCACAATGTTAGTAGCAACTATATTCACACTCTCAACTTCACCATATAGTTTTCTTGACGATATTTTACTATCACCCGATAATGCTTTCAACGAACTACAACATATATTCTTATTCGCATCGGGTTCGCTCACCAAAACACAACGCTTATTGTGTAGGGCGATTGCTTCAGGGTTCGCCCCGTCCTTAAATGGGACAGTCAATAAAGTCTTAGGTAGTGCGTATCCGTAATCTCCCAACATACTCAAAAGGAGTTCGTCTAAAACCGATTTACCATTTCCGCCAGTTCCCGTAAATATATATACATTTCTGCTTTGTATTCCCACCATACAACTATAATATGCTTTCATTAGGTAATCTCTCACCCCCTTATCTCGCTGGATAGTTTCAATTACCTTTACAATTTCTGTATCCTTGTAATTCTCATCGTAATCCCACCCGCAACAAGTCGCCATAAAATCCAACGGGTTCGGTTCAACCTTCTTACCGAGTTTCAAATCAAAGACACAATTTTTAAACACAAACATATAAGGGTTCAAATCCCATTGTTGTTTATCGTTACAAATCTTACTACAAATCGCTTTTATCATCTCTGCTTTATGCTTCTGCGATTTCATATAGTCCTTGACGCAGATATTCACCTTTCCCCAAAACGCAATACCTTTATTAGTATTATCGTCATCTTCTGTCTCCCCTGCTTTCCTCGTCCAATACATAATTTTTCCAAGTATCCATTTCTTCACCTCTCTATAAAAGGTTGTATCTATGAATTGATGGATATTAGAATGATGCTTATTATCTCGTTCCCAGTAAATTCCGTTGAAGTGATAAATAGACCCATTGGTAAAACGGAATTTGTCGCTGTATAACCCAGTAAATATATCAGCAAACGCAACGTCTGTGAAACAGGTTATTCTTGGAACTTTTACATTAAAATCGCACCAAAGCATTTTCTGTTCTTCCTTCACACATTTATCAATAATGAACGAGTGTTGTTTTTCACAATACTTCCTATAATATTCTGGGTCTTCTCGTTTAGATAATCCAAGAACAAACGACATTTTTAGAGTGGGGTCTATTACACAACTATTCCATAATTCTATATGGTGATTATCCGTAACAGCACAACATTCTACATTCCATTTATTCCATATATCGTAAGATACATTATTAGATTTTAGAACAGAAGCAAGACGCAGATAATCGTTCATTTTTAAACGCTTCTTACCAATTCCGTTTAGAATCATATCATCGTAATAATTCATTGCCTTGTCGTCTTTTTCGTCCTCGCTTGATGACGGGGTAACACTCCTCGCAATTGGTCTAACAATTGTTTGTTTAACAACTGGTTTATTCATCTCATCATACTCGTTCAATAAATCCAAGATATAACTGGTTTCGGGCATTTCTTCGCTCAACACAATAAAGGGGCGGTCGTTAAGGAACTCTCTACTCGCTCCAAGTTCATTGGTAATCTTACTCAAAGTAGCACTCGGTGGAATAACTTGATGACTTCCATTACTATAAAATATCTCTAATGAATGTAATTCAATCTTCTTCTTCTTGTTGTCTTCCATCTTCTTAAAACGCTCCTTCAATTCGGGAACATTAGTAAAGTCAAACAACACATTAAAATTACCTTCTGTCCCACCCTTAAACATACCATCATCGGTTGTCTTAATCTCATTGTATTTTTGTAATTTACTCCTTGTATAATCACAACCGACCCTTTTTCCTTCCTTATCCTTATTACCACAGCAATCCCAGTCCAAACTTCCAATGTATGTGTCGTTTCCTTGTAGTCCAGTCCTCAATCCAAATCTCTTACAATTCATATTCAAATGCTGAATAATCACATTGTGTGGTAAGTGTTCCCATTTTTCCAAACCATAACCACTGCTATTCATTGGTTGCTTTGTCGTTTTACCACCAACACTCATAATCGTATATCCAAGTTTTGCGAGGTTGGAAATCAGGTCGGTCATTTTATATACTATACGGATACTTTATTTATATAGTTTTTACCATATAAATCAAATCAATTTTTCAATCAATTTTGTGTAGAAACACAAAAAAATACCATTTTCCTAAACACAAATTTTCCTAAACACAAATTCCTAAACACAAATTATTTCTCCTAAAGGGGGTCTTTCACCAAAACTTCAAAACTATATTTCCTAATCAAATCCCTAAATAACTCCACATTCTGTTCTCTCAATTCTTCTAAATTGGAGGTGATTTTTGATACAAGTGGGAACATTTCACCATACTTCAAAATATCTGTTTTTGTTCCGTTGTATTTGTTTTTATAGTAGGCGGTCTTATTACAATTCTTAATAGCGTCAGGGTTTTCGGCGTATTTCTTTCGTTTCCATTCCCTCATATATTTCCTGCGTTTCTCCTTGCCTTCATCGGTTTCAATTCCCTCGGCGACCCAAACTGGTTGTATTTGTTGTTCGCTCATTTTATATATTATAGTGATATTTTATTTATATTGGTTTCCATATATAAATTAAATCAATTTTATAATCAATTTTTTGTGTTTTTTGTGTTTTTTTGTGTTTAAACTCTTGCTCCAGTGAGGGCATCAATTGAGATTTCAACTCCATATTCAACGAAACAAATCATATTGATAGTTCTTCCAGAAAGATTCGTTCCAACAACTTGGATAGACTTTGGAACTTGTTCCTCAACAGGTAACGCTCTTGATACATCAACATAGTGGTAGCAGTATTCCATCTCAAATGCTTGAGAATCAATCAAACCACTGGTGAGTCCATCGGTCAAACCGCCATTGACTGCCCCGACTCCTTTGAGGTGATTGTTGAAACTCTCAAACCCGTATCTCTGGGTGTTGTAGATGGTATTCTGTCCGCTGACTACAATATTGAAATTGGTTAGCATACAAAGTGGAGATGTTGGTCCAGCACCAGCAGGGTCAAACGGAGAAGCATATGGAGCAATTCCTGAACCAGTGTAGGTTTCGCTGTGAAATGGAAGACAGAGAACACTCTTGATATTAGCAATACCATTGGTGAGAAGACTGTTGATAGTTCCACCAGAAGCGACATTGAGAACTTGGTATTGATAGACATCAGTGTATTTAATGGTCTTGATTGGTGAAGACAAATAGGCACTCTCAAATGAAGGATTGAAAGAATATGCTGGAACATACAAGACAACGTTTGTAGATAATCCACCAGTTGTGATTGGATAAACAGTAGTATTGCTCTTTAGTGTTGTATCCAAACAAGTAGCACCGACTGAAATATTGGCGATGAAACTGGCGGCGACAGTAGGGTCTTCAGCAGAGGTTAAAGCAACACCTCCCGAACCTCCCGCTCTGGAAGCAACCATTATAGGACAGATTCCACCAACAGCATTAGCGGAAGATGAAACGCTCATCTTTCCATCAGCATCAACATCAACAGCAACCGAAGTGTTGTTAAGGGTGAGGGTCATCTTCAAAAAAGTTCCCTTCATAAGAGGACACATTTGAAAGAATGAATGAATGTGTTTAAGATAGACAGTAGCGTTAATGGCGACTTGATAAACCCCTTGAGACGCAGTGGCGACAGCGTTTTGTTTCTTAACAATATGGGATTTCCACAATGTTTTACATCTTTCGCTGGTAAGCAGCGAACCAAAAGTAGCACCAGTTCCAGTAATACCTTCGGCATCGTAATTGATGAATTGTTGTCTTTTTAAGAAACCGATGTTTCCGCCTCCAGAGTTGAATGCGTTCTGTTTAGTGCCGAATACATCAGTGAAAGACATTTGATTGGAGTTATTACAAACTCCCTGCCCCTCCAAAGTAGCAGCGGCAGAGTAAGTCCAACTCGTTGGGTCATCTGGATAAAAACCTATACTTGAACCCATAGTTGCTACATCTCCCCAAGAGAGGGTAGTGAGTAGTTTGAAGGAGTTCCACATATTAATAAATGGTGTTTGCTGACATATGGTTGTCCCGTTCATATCAAGTGTGAATTGATGAATCATAGAACCGAACCAATTCTTTAATCCAACTGAATAATCGGCGGAGGTGGCGGCAGTAGCAGGTGCTAAATCAGCGGCGAGAATATCAGCGGTAGCATTGGCGGAGGTAAGGGTCAAAAGTAGCGGAATAGAAAGGTATGCCTCTCTGTAATTCATAAATTTGTTGGAGTTGGATAATTGAGAAGTATCAATTACCGACTGATTGGAGGAGTATTGCCCTGATTGATTATCAATAATATTCAACCAGTCCTTCTTGACGAAGACATTTGGAGTTCCTTCAACTTCCTGCGAAATATCAAACACTAACTTATCGGCGGACATTATATATTGTAATAAGAAAAAAAAATTACAATAAACACAACTAAATTACAGTTCAAAAGATATATTCTTGCTCTTCTTCTTTTTTATATTCAACGCCATTATTTTATCGTTGTTCGCTAAACCCAAACCGACCATATTGGACGAATTGAGTGTTACTTGGTTGCTTTGTTTTGTTTTATCTAAATATTCTCCTACACTGGCGTATGATTTATCCTGTTTTTTTGCGTCTAAAGGGACTGCCCCTAAATTACTGCTGAATCCCCTATTGGAAGTATTCATAATACCCGCATTTTTCATATAAATTTTCATTCCTACTTATATATTAGACTAATATTTTATTTATTCGGTTTTTTTGCTTTTCAAATCTCTTAATCGGGAAAGGTGGTTCAGGATACTGGTAATCGCAGCGATTTGTCGTTGATGGTTCTTCTCCATATCCTTCGCATTCATACCATTCTTAACCTCATTCAAGAGAGATACTTGCTCCGCCATCAGTTCGGTGTATATTCGGTTAAAGTAAGCGTCGTCAATCATTTTAGTTATATAATATAATACTATTTTAATATTATATAAATATTGTTATTAATTTATTAATTTTTTATCTTCCCATCACTTCTCTCTCTTCGGCAATCGCCAAGACGAAAGTCATTGCGGGGTCTTGTAGTTGGAGCGGAGATAAATCGTTTCCAAGTATCCCGATACGGATTTGATTGTATGTTCCTCCAATCAACTTGTTCCACATAAATGCGGGTGGTTTCTCTGTGATGATTTCTCCAGCACCCACATTTGGTGTGAGTGTGTAAATTACACTGGACGGAGTGGCGTAGGGATTATCTACGGAAGAACAGGTAATAAGAACAGAACTGTTCGGTTGAATATTGGGCGAAGCATTACTGACTACCGATACTGTGCCTAATGATTGTGTTTTGCTAATATTAGTTGTTGGAGTGAATGCGGTTGAACCATTTGCGAGATATGTTCCAGCGATGTAAGCATTATCGGCGGGGTTTCCACTATTTAGGTAAGTTTTAAGACCACCCTTAAATCCCAATAGAGTTCCCAATGTAGCGGGGATTGTAAGTATTGGATTGAACTCTGTATTGTCGGTAGAGTTATTCCACCCTGCTGGTTTGATGTATTTTATAGTGCCCGATATTGCTGTTCCTATTACCGCTGTATCCACCATATAAGTATTCACCTGAACGGCATACCTCGCTGGATTTACCACTAATTCTATAAAATATACATTTTTTCCAGCAGCATCAATTACATAACTACCATTTTTAATCATTTCAAATTGTAAGAACTGATTGAGTGCGGCGACTTCGTATAAACCATCGGGGATTGTTATGGTATAAGTTAAAAGCGGTCCTGTGCTCCAAGAATATTGAATTATATTGTTCCCATACGCTGCTTTAATGTTGAACCAAGAGTAATACATACTGGCGGAAGATACTGCTACATAAGTATCCTTAAACAACACTGACGAAGGGAAGTTATACACTAATTTGTTGTTCTGCCCGTCATCCACTAAATTAGAACTATTCAATACGATTGTCCTCATTATACTATACACTCATATTATATTTTTATTTATTAATTTTTAAATAATAATAATAACCAATAATGAACGAGTGTTGATATGAATATAATAATATATACGTCCCTAATGTCCCCTTTTCAAGAGAAAAAACACAAAGTCCCCTTAGATTATATAACTAAAGAGGACTTTACAAAAAAGTCTCCAAAAAGGGGACATTAGGGACGTTGATAATAATATAATAATATAAATAACAACCCCTAATACCCCAACATCGCCAATTCATACAAAACCTCCTTCGCTTGTCGCATAGGCAGTAAATCTTCTTTGGAAAGTTTCATAACGAGCAATTTGAACTTCTTAATATATTCTTTATTATCATTACCACTCAAAATTTGACCCTTCATCAAATCAAACTGGTCTATGTCCCTGTCTTCTGCCGTCTTGTCTGGTGCGGGAATACTCAACTTATCAATAATTCCACTCACAGAAGCAACCTTGTGTAAGTAGGATTTATCAACGTCGTCCAATTCATCTATTTCGTTGAAGGAAGGAATACCCCCTCCAATAATTTTACGAAGAACCCCGCCCATTTTAGCACTCGTTCTCTGGGACTTGAACCCGCTAATACACCCGCCACTTTTGGTCTTGATGGAGATGATGTTCTTATCCAGTTGTCCCTTATTGATTACATACTTGCCGAGCGGGACGAATCTCGGTGAAACATACGAAACGCCTTTGGAATAGTCTATATCTTCTTTCGTAAGGTTGTCGCTGCGTTTCGGTCTGGTAGAACCCTCGTAATTCCTTGACTTTGGACGACCAACACCTCTCCCCCTCATACGTCCAGTTCCCGCAACTTCTGCTTCTGCTACTGCTACTCCTTTGATTGGAGTAGCAATAATGGGAACGAGAACTTCTCCAGCGGTGGAGAACGCCAATTTAATCTCGTCGTCATTTATCTCTAAAAAACTCATAATGAGTTGGTTGTTCTTCAATTTGGATTTACCGCCGACCGCACTCAACAATGCCTTTCCAGCAGGGAACTTGGATATAGTATCAATGTAAGCAGTCAATTGCGTCTTATTCAATCCCCTCCATATTTCTGGTGGAATGTATCCGCCACCTCCAGTTTGAATTTGCGACTGCGAAGAAGCAATCATACCCTTTATATTTTCCAATTCTGCTTGTATCTGGTCGTTTATACCGACAATCCCGTTCAATCTGCGTAAAGCGTCGTTCAATTGTGATGCCGAAGATGATTGTTCTAAATAATTTATAGCGACTTCTAATTCTGCCCTCGTAGGAATATCTTTCAATGCGGTTGTGAGTAATCTCTGTATTTTGTTTTGTAGGGAAGCGTCCCTTATACCTATCAAAGCGGTCAATTCTGCCTCCGTAGGTATTTTCTCCAAGAGCGAACCGATATTGTCTATCAACAATGCTCGGGTTCTCGCATCTCCCTTTTGTAGCGAACGAACCGCCGTAAGCACCTCTGTTAAATCGTCCTTGTTCGCCATATTGGAAACAATGCTGTCGGTAGTTAAAAGAAGTTTTGAAGTGTTTTGAACGCCTTCCGCTAAACTATATACATTTCCTTCTGCGTTTGCGTATTCATTCAATATTCCAATGAAAATATCGGCATTCACTCCGTTCTTCCACTTGCGTTTCGTATGAAGAACAATATCATCAATTCTAACACTCAAATACTTCAAGTCATCACTCGCAATGGACTGAACCACCTTGTTCGCTTGGGTGGAATCCATAATCGCAGTGAGGTCGCCTCTAACGACCTGCTTCAACCCTTCAATGTCCCTCATCTTCTCGTCAAAGGTTCTCGTATCGGTGGGTTGTTGGGGAATACCCGTTTGCTTGTATAACAAGTTTGCTCGGTAGTTCTTATCATCATTTTTCGTCTGTAATTTCAAAGTATTCAAATATTCTCGTCTAAACTTGTCGGCATCTAAAGGAGAAGTCAATGGTAATCCGCTCATTTTATTATACACTATGTGGATAAAATAAAATGTTAATAATGACTTATAATATCCTATATAACACCGTAGAATTAATTATAGAACTGTTTCTGGTGTTTCATATATTGGATACTGCGAAATGTCCGCTCCACCAGCGAGTAAGTTTTGATTGACTACATCATTGAATTGCTCGGTAAGTAAGTCGTAGTCATAGTTCATCATTTCTTTCAAGTCATCTACAAATTTCTTCTTTTTCTTTCCGCTAAACAGAGAAGGGTTCATAAGAGGGTGTTCGTTATTTTTATCCAACAAAACAACTTTCGCCATCAATGCCTTTCTCTTCAATACGTCGTATTCTTCTTGTGTTTCACAAATAATCTTATCCATCTTATATAATTAACATAGAAATTAATTTCTATATTATTAACACAAACTTTCTTTTCCTCTATACCTATTCGTTCTTGACGTAGTTTGTAAGCATAGAACTGCTACTACCCATAGATTCCATAGTATCAGCAATATCCTGTTTTTGCTTAATAGTTTCACCGAACTTGTCGGTCAAATACGAATGGCGGAGTATATTCACACCGACTTTCTTATCAAAGATGCGATTGATTCGCTGATTTAATTTTACAGAAGTCATCGGGTTCATATTCGTATCAAATAATAGGTAGTCCGTAGGATTCACAGATATCCATTTAGTGAGGATAGTCTTCAATGCTGGTGGTAAAGCAATCTCTTGCTTTCCGTATGTTTTAGCGGTCTTGTAGGAGTTGAATATCATCTTTTTCTTATCAATGTAATTGTCCTTGTCCTTATCCACATTCTTGATTTTGAAATCACAGAAATCCTTTGCTCTGCGAGGACTGGTGAAAATGCCGCCGAGTAAAGCGATGATGATATAATTCTGTATCTGCTGTATATCACTGGGTGTTTTGTGTGTCTTCTTATAAATCAAAGCAGCGTTCTTCTTGAGTTCTGCGAAGACGTTTGCTACATCGTCGGGTTCAATCCAATTCGCTTCTTGTGCTTCGCTCTTATCTTGCTTGGAAATATCGGCATTGTAACTGCGAATATCGTCACCCATCAAATCTCTGTATTCCTTATTGTCGGTGATAATGACTAAAGCGGAGAGGATTGTCTTTCGTTTATTGAATGCTACGTCTTTTAGCACCTCCAATGTTCTCTGGGGTTCGCTAAACTTTTCCATATTGTAATCTGTATCATCAAACACTTTGCGATAGAGTGATTTAAGGATACTGGTGTAGGTCGTTAGAGAGGAGGGGGATAACTTCGGGCGTTTGGATTGTATATATTCTTTAATTTCCTTCGTCATTTATATATACTCTATATAATATATTGTTTGATTAAACTTTATATATATTCCTTATTTTTATAAGATGATAATAATATCAACGTCCCTAATGTCCCCTTTTCAAGAGAAAAAACACAAAGTCCCCTTAGATTATATAACTATAGAGGACTTTACAAAAAAGAAGGTGAAAAGGGGTTATTAGGGTTGTTGAAGTTTAGTAGGCAGTTTTTTATCTGGCGTATATATATATATGTCCGCTCCGCCATCAAGACAACCAACAAATCAACAACAACCACCACAACCACCACAACTCGCTCAACAACCAGCGTTATTGAATCAACCTATGAATATGCTTCCGCAACCATTATTTCCCAACCAACATCTTCCAGTGGCGGTGTTTCCTGCGGACTTTGTAACCCCACAAAATCAACCACCACAACCAAACCAAGCAGGTATTACTCCTGATTTTGGTATGCCTGTTATAACCCCAACACCAGTCCAAACAGTAGCAAACGCACCATCACCAAATGAACCGTATCCACCACTACCAGCAGCACCGCAAAGACAAGCACCACCACCACCTGTAGCAGCAACAGCAACAGCAGCGAGAAACTTGAATTTTGATGACGAAATAGCAACGAGAAACTTGAATTTTGATGACGAAGATGATGTGACGGGCAGCGGTATTATGAAACACACATCAAGGAATTTATTTTACAAATTTCGCTAATAATATTATAATATAATAATTATAAAATTATTCACTCTCCACTTTCAATATGGTTTCGTTAAACCCACCTATATATTTAGTATTAAAGAAAACCAACGGAAATCTAATCGTATCTCTCCCCGTCTTTTCTTTCATCACTTTGATGAACCCCTCTCTATCAATTTTCAATAATTTGTCGCAATCGGTATAATCGTATCTCTTTCCTTCTTCGGTCAAGTATTTCTTAACCTCTATACAATCCAAGCAACCTGTTTTTCCATAAATAACATAATCGTTCATATCCTATTTGTATATTGTATAGAAAAAAAAAATCAACTTCGCCAATGGGTTTTTTTTCGCATACCTTGTGTTAAAGTAAAATAATATACGGCAGTATTATAAACTTCCCCCACAAACGGTGGTCGCTCTTTTTTTAGAGTTCCCCCCCATACGTAATCACCCCAATCTACATCGTTATATTTTAATTGTTCCCATACAAAAACGTCAAGTAGAGAACCGTCTTCTATTTGAATCTCAGGGGAAGGGATAAAAGGAAGATTTTTTATCCCCCGTAGCGCTACAATTTTAGTCATATTAAAAGTATTCATCATTTCTTCTATAAATGCTCGTTCTACGTTGGGCGTAAATTCATAGTTATCCAAATAACGTTCGTTATCTGTTATCTCCGTATCACTCCAATCCGCACCAAGAAGAGGAGGAAGTGGAACAGCAACAGGAAGAGGAACAGCAACAGGAAGAGGAAGAGGAACAGGAGCGGGAACACTTGCCGCCGCCCCTCTTCCTAACATTCTTCTCTCCTTACTTACTTTTCTTTGTATTGTTCCAAATTTCTTTCTAAAATCTTTCCATTTTTTCCCCGAATAAAAGGGTATTCTACTAAAATCAAAATCCGCTGGTGCGTCTCCACTTTGTAAAAAATCCCATACAATTTTAATTTCTTCATTAACAATTCCCCATACAATATCCACCATTTCATCATCAGTTATATATTTCCTTATATTATCATCACCCACTTCCCTGATAAGGTTTGCTACTATTTTATACACACTATCTTTAATATTCGCTACAATATCTTCTTCCATATCTATAATCGTATCTCTTTGTGAGTCGCCTCCGTATTCGTCTTCTTCAACAGGAGCAACAGGAAGAGGAACAGGAACAGGAGCGGGAACACTTGCTGCTGCTCCAGTCCCCTTTATCAATACATTCGTCGCTCCGCCTAAATCTGTGATAAAATCCGCCACCTTGGAGAGTGTTTTCAATCCTTTAAACATTTGTTTCGCATCTTGCTTTACAAAAGAAAAATCGTTCGTATCTCCCATTCCATTACTTTGAAGCAACGCCATAATGAAATCTTGACAGTTGTTGTTACGAGCAGAATAACCATAGAACTTGTCTCCCATACGTTTCTTGGTGTTCTCCATAATTTCATTGAGAGTTTTACCTCCTGCGAATGGAGTGACTGGAAGGTTCTCGCCACCTTTTCTGGTTTTTTTTGCTAAATTGATGACTTCTATTTTCTCGGTTAATATATTAGTTCCATCTTCGGTTCGCAATGAGATTGATAAATGAAACAGGTCATCGTATGGTTCATTTTCAATATTTTTTTTGAATTGTCCCAATGAGAGAACATTCAGTAATCCCGACAATTTCTTATCCACTGGTTTGCGGTTTATAATTGCGGATACTATTTTCTTGTTCCCATTCGCTGCTAACAACCTCCTTACACTTGGTTGATAATCATCTCTACCTCCCTGTGCGATTGTTTTTACAGATTGTGCGGTTTTCTTAATAATTTTGCGGGACTTCTTGGCGGTCTTTTTAATTGTCCCTACAATGTCGCTCACTAACCCGTTCCCCTCAAATGGATTTGGAGCATTAGTATTTGTAATTCTCCTGATTGGTGGAGGACGAATTCTAACAGGAGTGGGGCGTATTCTAACAGGTGCGTTTTCTGCGGTCTGTTCCCAATCTTCTGGTGGAGGGACTTTACCAGTATCAACTTTATTTCTCGGTGGTTGCGGCATCTTACCACCATTCATACGTTTTGCTCTTAAACCCGCCATATAATCCTTCGCTTCTTGAGAACCCTTTACAAACTTCGGCATTTATATTCTATGTAGATAAAATAAAAATGTAAATTAACTTATTTCCAGTAAATGCTGGATAGGAATACAGTAGTGTGGTTTTGGTAAATCCACCCTTCCATACCTAAACGTTTCAATATCCTTGACTTGAAAAGTATCCCATAATTCCTTGTTGTATTCAATCTTACAATCGCAATCCGTAAAGGCAAAGATGAATACCTGTTTGTGTTCGGCATCGGGGACGATTTTACTGAATGGAAGGATAGTGGTCGGGTATGCCTTCTTCTTGTTGCGTCTGCTTTTGAGTTCAAAGGTAGTTCCATCTTCCGCCTCAAAGTCGTATTTGTGATACGGGTCTTGGTATAAGTCTTTGGTGTTTGTAATCTTGCCGTATTCAATAAAGTGCTGGGATAACTTGGAAAGCATACTCATCTCCTTCTCCATTCCATAGGTCATATCATTTTGAAAGGTTCTCATCATTTTATATTACATAGAGATTATAAATTCCTAAAGCAAACGATTAATTTTGGATTAATTATCCAATGTCCCCTTTGTCCCCTTTTTGGAGACTTTTTTGTAAAGTCCTCTTAAGTTATATAATCTAAGGGGACTTTGTGTTTTTTCTCCTGAAAAGGGGACATTAGGGACGTAGATATTATTATATTCATATAAATCCAATAAAGAAGGAATATATAATATAATCTATATCTATAATATATAAAATGGAGTGGAGTGATGATATAGAAAAAGTTTTAGAAAGCATAAGAGAAAATAGTTTGGTGATGAGGAAGCATCATACAAAGAATTATTTATCCTTCAAATCAACCTTAAAATACTACAAAATACCCGTAATAGTAATTTCCGCATTTAACAGCGTATTGTCGGTCGGTGCTGAAAAATACATAAATCAGCAATACCTATCGGGAATTACTTGTTTATTATCTTTGTTGTGTGGAATAATCGGGTCAATAGAATTGTATTTGAAACTACAAGAGAACTGCGAGAATGAACTGATTGCGTCAAAAGATTTCTACAGTCTTGCGATATCTATCTATAAAATGTTATCCCTTCAACGCAATCACCGAGATACAGACGGGAAAGTTTTCTTAGAGGACTGCTACAAACAATACTTATCCATTTACGAGAGGGCGAATGTGATGAAAAAGAAATATGACGACGCTCTGTTCCATACGCCAGTATTGAGCGAGAACCCTCAATTGCGTCTATCAATTCCAAATATAAATAGTAATGGTGGGATAAGCGATACGAGTAGCGAAGAGAACCCTTAAACTTGTTGAAAAAACAAATGAACTACGGTCTCACTTCCCAGAGGGTCACTTGATGAGTTTATAAAACCATATAGTTTTGTTCCAGCGGGAATTGTATAATTAAAATATAAATAATTGTAACCAAAATTCCTAACGTTGCCGAGTAATGATAGCGTCGCACAATTGTCTTTTATAGCATTTGTTGCGAGATAACCAGATTGTTTATAATATTGTGTTGCCCCCCCACCAGTAGTCGTTCCTAAGGTCATTACGAGTGTAGTATTATTGTGATTATCTCCATCACCTGAAATGGTCCAACCCACTAATTTCGTATCAACAGGAAAAGAAAGATTTCTAATTCTATTTGCTGTATTCGTCTGTGGAATTCCAAAAATAAATTGGAAGTTGTCTGTGTTTGCCTGTTCCATAGTAGCACTTAAACAAAAATTAACCATAGGCATATTATTAACTTTAACATTTCCTCCCAACAGTTGAATTACATCATTTTCTAATGCGGTTGTCGTTCCATCAGTAAAAATTTTACCATTACCGAAATTAACTTCACTTGAAACTTGCTTTGTATCACTTGTAACAGTAGAAACTAAAGCAACATTAGTTTTCGCCCAAATGCCTACTACTGCTTGACTTATACTTAATGTAGGATATGTAGCATTACCGTCACTACCACCAATATCATAACTAACTCCTTGATTGGTATAATACCCTAAAAAATTACCGTTTGTTTTTATAGTGTATTTATAACCGCAGCGAACATATATAGCAAACGATGAATTATTATTATTTGCCCTATATACAAATGGAACTCTAACCTCACTCGGGGTATAATTTTCACTTGTAAAATCATAAAAAACAGTATGGTCGCCCCAACCACCATTACGTATATAACCCTTAAATGTCTGTTCGTTATATGTGTTGCTACTACTAAAATCTTGCCCGAAAATTTCAAACTCAACAGTAGGCAGATTTCCCCCACCGCTTTCACCTTCTATTGCTGTAAAAACTAACGGGTAAAACGTAGTTTTAGTTGGTATAACCGTTATTAAATCTATAATATAAACATTTGTAAAAGCGATACGTTTGCTGTTTTCACTTATTTCTCCATTTAAATTAATAGTATTATTAGTGAGTGTGGTTGTCGTCCCATTAGTCACAATCTTATCACTTCCTCCCGATTGTATATTCGTAGTTGTATTATTGAGTGTGGTTGCCGTCGTCCCAATATCAATTTTAGTAATATCTTGTGCTTGTATATACGTATCTCTATTATTAAGTGTGGTTGTGAATCTATCCGCAGTAATTGTATCATTAAAATTAAAATTATCGCCAGTTGTAGTAATATCGCCAGTCATAGTTGTATTACCAGCGACGTCTAAATCGTTCATAATATCTACCCGAACTGTATCTCTCGGCATTTCCATATGAATTATTTCTGTCCCAGTATTCGCGCTAAACCCCCCAAACTGTAGTTTATTAAATTCGTCGGTGTATCTCAAAAAATTATAAAAATATCGGTCAGGCACTTGCGAAGTATTTTTTTCTCCTAATTTTAAACTACTCAATAAATTAGCACCAGTATTATCATTAGCATCAACCCAAATACTCAAACTTGAGTCAGTTTCGGCAATATCATTATCAATAGTTATATTACCCCCCTTCACATCTAAATCACCAACTACATTACCAGTCACACCTAAATCACCAACTACATTAATAGTATCATTAGTGAGTGTGGTTGTCGTCCCATTAGTCACAATCTTATTACTTCCTCCCGATTGTATATTCGTAGTTGTATTATTGAGTGTGGTTGTTGAAGCAGCAGTAACAATTTTATAACTTCCTCCCGATTGTATATTCGTAGTTGTATTATTGAGTGTGGTTGTCGTATTATCAATGCTTATATTTTGAATATTACCCCCATACGCAACACCATTTCCTGCCGAACCAAAAGGAGACCCTCGTCCAGTCCAAGTAATTCCATCAGGCGAGGTTGCTATTTCATCTGTCCCCCCAAAACCTGCTGCGACCCATAATGAACCGTCCCAAGCAATACCCTTACCTCCTAATGCTGTATGGAAAGGAGTTGTTCGGTTAATCCAAGTAATTCCATCAGTAGATGTCGCCATTGTTGAATATCCCCCACCTACTACGACCCATAATGAACCATTCCAAGCAACACCAGAAATTTCTGTTGTAAAAAAGGGACTTCGTCCAGTCCAAGTAATTCCATCAGGAGAGGTTGCTAATTTGTTCGTCCCATTTCCTACTGCGACCCATAAATAACCATTCCAAGCAACACCCGCAACAAATGAACCAATAGGAGAAGTTCGGGAAGTCCAAGTAATTCCATCAGGCGAGGTAATTATTCCGTTTGTTCCACTCCCCCCAGCAACCCATATTGTTCCATTCCAAGCAACACAATATATTGATGCTAAAGGAGAAGTTCGTCCAGTCCAAGTAATTCCATCAGGCGATGTCGCTATTCCGTTTGTTCCATTACCAACAGCAACCCATAATGAACCATTCCAAGCAATTCCTCTACCAAATGATGTTAAAGGAGAAGTTCGGGCAGTCCAAGTAACACCATCAGGCGAGGTTGCTATTGAAGTTCCCCCAGTCCCCACAGCAACCCATAATGAACCATTCCAAGCAACACCAGACGCATATGATGTAAAAGGAGAAGTTCGTCCAGTCCAAGTAATTCCATCAAGCGAGGTTGCGATTGAAGTTACCCCAGATGTTCCATAACCTACTGCGACCCAGTAAGTAGAGTTTATTGTTGTTAATTTATTAGTTAAAACGGTTTCGTTTGTTACTCCATTAAACGCAATTTTATCTACATACAAACCAGATTGTATATTCGTTGCCGAATGCGAGTGTATTCCTGTAGTTATATTATTGAGTGTGGTTGTTAAAGGAGCAGTAACAATTTTACTCGTTGCTCCCGCTTGTATATTCGTAGTTGTATTATTGAGTGTGGTTGCCGTCGCATCAGTAACAATTTTACTCGTTGCTCCCGATTGTATATTCGTAGTTGTATTATTGAGTGTGGTTGCCGTCGCATCAGTAACAATTTTATTACTTGCTCCCGATTGTATATACGTAGTTGTATTATTGAGTGTGGTTGTTAAAGCAGCAGTAACAATTTTATTCACATTATCAACTCGTAAGGAGTTTTTGGTGTTCCCATCAATAACGTTCTCTCCGTCCGTTCCATCTGCTTTTATCATATTATACCCCCCACCCGTCGCCAGTATTGAATTAACCTCTCCCGATGTTTTTGACGATGTAAGTGTATTGTTTCCCGCAGATTGTAATTTGTTGTCTCCCCCACCAGTTGCCTCTATATAATTTGCTACTCCTGTTACTCTTGCCGATGTAAGCATATTTTGTCCTGTTGTTGATTGTAGTTTATTATTCCCACCACCAGTCGCCGTTATATAATTCACTACTCCTGTTGTTACTGCCGATGTAAGTTTATTTTGTGTTGTTGCCGTAAGCGTATTATTCACATTAGTGAGTGTGGTTGTCGTCCCATTAGTCACAATCTTATCAC
>TARA_R110000868_G_scaffold18531_12_pt1 | contig 19978 bp, 10 predicted proteins | sample TARA_R110000868 | Tara Oceans TARA_R110000868 (sample SAMEA4397489) | marine metagenome | biome: Polar Biome; feature: [SRF] surface water layer (ENVO:00010504); material: water (ENVO:00002006), including particulate matter (ENVO:01000060) such as... | depth 5 m | reverse complement strand
CGGTCGATGGTCTAGGAGATTTGAAGATCCAGTTCCAGATTCATTGCAGGTTGCCTTGTTCGTATTTGCATCCCCATTCATACAAGAACGAACATTTCGTGGGAGGGGAGGTCATTTAGAAACTCAAACATGGCGTGATGTTTTATCTGTCATACAAGACCATGATTTACTTTATAAGTTCTATTGCAATCCCGCTGTTAAAATTGACCCCACAATTATTGTTATTGAACCAGTATTAAGCGATAGAAATTCCAGTCCTAATGAATTTATAGATCCAGAAGCTAATGGTAAAGTATTTAAATTTGAAATTAATAACCATAAAAGAACTGATGACAATCAAACTGCTGGTTTTCAAGCTACAGATGATATAATTCTTGAACAATTAAAACAGATATTCCACGGTCCAGAAAGTGGCGTTTTTAAATACGATGCCTCAAAGCCAAATAATAATATCCCCGTAATTGTTTCTGCGATGATTGATGATAGTTTTTCTATGGGTGCTGGGAAATTAGGTTCTTCGTTTGATAGATTTAAAGATTGGTACGCAGAGTATTCTTTAGCTAGTGGTGTTACAGATATAGGTGGTAGTCCTAGATCTGGAGCGACTACTGAATTTATCAATAGAAGCCTTGGAGGAGAAAGGTGGATAGATCTTTCAAATGAATTATTGCGTGAGACTTTAGATTTAGATAGAATGAAAAACTCTAGAGACTTTGAATTATTTGCTAATTTTATAGGAACCTTTGATAGTAGCGCCGCTACATTTAATATAGCACCACCTAGTGGTGGATTAGTTGCTATTTTTGAAGAAGAAAATAATAATGGAGTTTCTGGATGGAATGTTATAGATGAAATTTTCTCTCCAACTGTGCTAAATAATAATTCTGTAGACAGATTTGGACACGCCGTTGCGATTAGCGACAATGCTAAAATTATTGCAATTGGCTCACCTTACATAAATGAAGCTGTTCAAATTTGGGAAAAAGAATATACTGATCCAAGACCATTTGTTGGAAGTTGGCTTTCTGATGTAGGTTCTAGTGATAGCAGTTTTGGATATTTAAAAAGCATGTTAAGAACATGGCAAAGTATTCAAAGTACATCAAATAGCAATATAGTTGCTAATAATTCTGTATATGATCAGCTCACACCAAGTGGCAAATTACAACTTCGTAGAGATTATAATATACATCAGTATAAATTAATGAAAGAATACAAACATTCTGACATTACTCCGGGTGGACAATGGGGTTGGTTATTTAATAAATTTGCTCCTACTCCAAGACTAGGTTACAGCGTTGCAGTTAATGAAGATGGTAGCATTGTTGCGGCTGGTGCGCCTACTGATAGCGTTTTACATGATGCTATAGATGGCATGAGCAACTTAGAAGTTGGTACTCCAATTAGAGAAATTGACTTATGGTGGAGACCATCTACAAGCTACAATGGTTCAACGCATATTAAGAGTCAGTGGTATAACAGTGTTAATGCTGGCTCTGTAACCGTTTTCGAGTCCAGACAATATTACCCGCATGATGATAAAGTTGTAGAGTTTACTATATTTGGAAATAAGCACAGAAGTGTTAATATTGAATCACAAGGTTCTAACTTGTTTGATCATATGGGTCAAGTGTTTAATGATAATAATAAAACATTTACGAGACTAGCAGAAAGTGAAGTTGATCTTCCTAATGATGCAGGATTAGTATTTATTATTACTCCAGAGGTTGACGCATTAAGCGATGAGATATTAGACAACATACAAGATTGGTTATCACTTGGCGATAGACATTTAGTTCTTGTTTCTGATGATCCTAGATTTGAAGGTAATGGAATTTACGCACAAACAAATGATATTGTAAACAAGATTCTTGTAGGGCTAGATTCTAGAATGACAGTTATTGCTGCTAGAAATGTTTATGAATCTTTAATTGGATCAAATAGACTTGATGAACAAGAATTTGACGAAAATGAACCAAATATAATACCTTCTTTTGTCCCTACTAACACAACATCAACTTATGTATTTAGAAGTGATCTTTATGGATCAGGCGTTGCTGACATCAAATTGAATTATCCCGGTATTTATGATCCTTACACATGTAGCGCTCAAAAAGATATACTTGCAATACCAGAAGTTGGTGATGCTCCAACGTATCAAAGCCTGAATGATAAATGCAATATGATTCCTCAACACGGTGGAGATATTAGAGCGCAATGGAATGACCATTGCGAGAATCCAAGAGGTCTGGGATATATAGTATATCCAAGAAATTTAGCTTTCTCTTTTGGAACTGCTACTGAACTTACATATAGTTGTTGCCTTGGTGAAGGTGATTGCCCACCAGCTCCTACTTTAGTTAACTACGAGCCTATTCCTTTGTTAACAGCGTCAGAACACGTTAGTTTCCAAAAGATAACGCCTGCTACTCCAGATGAAATAGTTATTGAAGATATTATGGGTACTCAAATCCTTACAACAGATGTGTTTGGAGATGATCCTTTTGAGGATGCGGCATTCTATTGGTCTTCTAGTTCAAATAATTATAAGTCTCTTAACTTTAATTTACAACCAACATCAAGTCCTAGTAAGTTTATAACAACGGCAGACGTAGCATTTAATCAAACTAATATTTTAAGAGGAGAAGCTAATCCAGAAAAAGAACAATTAAAAACAGAAGTTAGCATTCAACCTTTAGTTATGTCAGCAAAAGAAAATTATTCAGACACATCATCAGAAATAATACTAATTGGTACTACTGAGACTGAAAAAAGAAAATTTATATTTAGTGGTTTTTCTGATAGAAACGTTTTATTCTATGATAATCTCCTTTATGAAGTTGGTAGTAGTACTAAAAGACTTAAGGATTTTGCTTTTATTGCTGATTGGACAGGAACTGATTCATTCCTTGATGCTAGAGAAGAATCAATTTTAGATGTATTACTTGATGCCTCCATACCTTCTGATGGAAAACTTGAAACTATAACAACATTTAAGTTTTATGTAGACAACGATCATTATCAAGCCGCTTGGATTGCTAATCCTACATTACTAGACGATAATGGTGATCCCATAAGTGACACAGTGTTCAATAGGGAGATGGGATTTATTAAAGAGTGGCTTTCAACTAATAACAAGAAATTATATATTACTTTAGGACGTAGTAGTGATGATGAATCATTTGTTAGTCTTGACAGAATACGAGCTGTTGAAAAAATTGCAAACAGTTTAGGAATAAATATCAAACCTTTACTACTACCAGTTAGGGGTAAGTACTCTAGTGCTAGTGACTTTAGACTTCCAAATGGAAGTGTAGCAGACAATCCCAAAATAACAAATAGAAGAAATATATTCTTTTCTTACTCAGACTTACAAGGATCTGTTGATTTAGGCAATGCATACGGAAATGTAACATTTAATAGTATTGGTTTTGTTGGTGATATTCCTATTGAACATTCTACTTGCATTGATATTACATCTGGAGGAACTGCATTATTTAGCTCACAAGCTAGAAATAATATAAATACATATAGCATAACCGATAATTTTATAGAAATATTAGATGTGCCTTATTTAAAAACCGGGGTAGCTTCTGTAACATTCCCAGTATTGCCGGGATCTGGATATAGAGTATTTATCGACACCATATCTGCAAACTTTAATGAAAAACTACAAACTAACTTCTTAATTAGTAATTGCGATTTAAGATATGGTCAACAAGCAAGTGGCTCAATTACAGAAATAAAAGACGTTATTCACATTCCGGGTAATGAAAAACACAATGAATTCAGAACTGTTGCTAATGATTTTATTGGCGCTCGTGTTCCTAAGACTAGAAGAGAGCAGAATAAGTATGACATTAACGCATTTACTCCAAGACAAAGAGAATTTCAGTTTGATGGATCAGTAAATCATGAATCAATAAATATTTACATACCTAGTGGAGATGGTACGAATGTAATAAATGTTAATGAAATAACCATTTATATGGATGCTAACAAAATAAATTACACTTTAGGAGATGCTCAATCTTTAACTCACAATCCATCCACAACTAGGATCGTTGGAATATCTGGCGCTTTGCTGCCTTCTGATATAAAGTTTACACCAGTTCCAATTAAGGTTGGTGAAAGAGAAGTTGTTATACCGGGAACGCTAGAATTTGTAACAACGGTTACTGAGTCACGACCTATTAGTACAAATAGTTTAAAGTATTGCCCATCTACTGAATGTTCTGGAATATTTTCTGAAAGAGACCCTAATAGTTTAATTGCTGATGGTCCAATCGTGGCAGCTCAAGAAGTATATCATCAAAGACCTTTTGATGCTGGAGTTGCTAAGTCTAGAATTACAGTTTTAACAGACGCTAGTTTAATTCAAGGAAGTAGAATTGCTAATGAAAATGGAGTTTTACATAATTCGGTAGTAGACTTTTTAAATAGTTTATATCCAGAAACTTCATTCCCTGATATCAATCAAGGTAATTCATATAATGTAATATCAAGAATTAAATCGCCTGTTCAAACTAGCCCACAAAAGTTATTTAACTCTACTGGAAATTCTGGTTTAATGGTAAGATTTGCTGGAGATGGCACTACACCAACTTCAGGATTAGCAATGACTAATTTTTCTGACGATATTGATCCTGCCGCATTAAGGAGGGGTTCCGTCTTAAAAGTTTTAGATATTGATGTAGGTGAGTCACCACTGTATATATTACCAGTAGAGCTTCCTCCTCCACCAGAGATAGTGCCTTTTCTCAAAAAAGCGCAAATTGAAACATTTAATCAAGAACAGTATACTTATGGTGGCACTGCTAAGTTTAGTGGAATTATAGATGGAACCATGTACGCTGATGCATATTATGGTCAAATGCCACAACTATTAAAAGATAAGGGCTATGATTATTTAGACTTTGATAAATTGCCTTCGGGTTATCCGGGTGATTTGTTTGGATATTCAATAGCACTACGTGATAATAAACTTGTAGTTGGCTCACCTTTTGCTCCGTTCTCTTCAGAAACTGCTACGAACTGGACTGATGTTTCTAGCAATACTCCTAGATACGAAGCCATATCTGGTACGATTACAAGTTATGGGGGTGGCGCTGGTTCTGCATTCCTATTTGAGCGTGGAGCTAGATCGTTAAGTGATTATGGAATCGACGGAGGTAATAAACCTTGGAATATGACTCGTAAGTTTAGACCAGAAAGTATTAATGTTGGGCAAGATATTTTCGATGTAGAACTTGCGTCAGGCGCTGAGTATTTGGGCAATCATAGTTATTCATCTGGTGATTTAAATCATCTCACTACAGTTACTGATCAGTTTGGTTATTCTATTGCCTTGCATGATGACATGCTTGCGATTGGTGCGCCGGGCCATGACTTTGGAAACTATGAAGAAGTTATACATAATGCATTTAACATAAAAGCATTCAGCAACGGTATAGATATTTCATCCAGAAAAGTCTTTAACGTAGGATCTTCCGGTATTAGACATAAACTTTCACAGGGTGGAAGTGGAGTAGATACCGTGCTTAATAATGGAGCTGTCTTTACATTTGAGAACGGCGTAAGCGATTGGGACAATAGAACAAAAGATTGGAACTTTATACAAAAAATTGTACCACAGGGATATAATGCTAGATTACAACAAACAATATCTGCATCAGGTTCTGAAAACGATTACTTTGGTAAATCAATAGATTTTTCTAGAAATTCTACTGTGGATAGTGATTATATTCTAGTAGTAGGTTCACCTCATCATAAATTTGCCACTAGTGGTAATCATACAACTTTTACTATGGGGTTAGATACTGGTGCTGTATATGTTAGCGATGGCGTTTTAAGAACTCCAGAACAAACAACGGCTAATACTGGAATATTCTTACAAGCTAAGGTTTATAGCAACTCTGGTATAGATAGATCTCAAACATCTAACCCTGACTTTATATCTCTTGAGGTTCACAATAGTGGAGGTTTAGACGCCAAGCATTCAACTAGTGGTGTTTTATATACTAACAATGCGGGAGAGTTATTCTTAGAGGTTTCTGGTCAAGATCCTTCACAAAGAGGGTTTGTCGTTCACAGACCATTTATACAAGAAATAACAGGAAAAAGATTTAGAGGAGTTCCAATTGATGATAGAATATTTACTTTTTACACAAGTGGACGACCTCCAGAAGCTAGTGGTTCTATGAATTTATTCGCTGAAGTATCGCAGGGTCGTGTATTAAGTAGTGGATTAGGATTGTATGCTAGCAACGTTCCAGATGTGGTATCTGGAGTATTCTCTGGATCTGGGTTCAATTTATATTCCAGCGGCGTTACTACAACGTCAAGTCCCTAATAGCATAAAAAGGAAAATGAATTATGGCATCAGTTGTGAAAGTAACAAGCGAAGGAACGTCTACTGAGCTAATACCAGCACCATTTGTAGGCATATCCTTAGTTCAATCAGTCAATAAGGTAGATTTCACTGCTTCAACGTATAATATAACATTAAATGGTTTTGTGGTAGATACATCAGGACAGGGAGGAGACGCCGCAGAAACTGAGTCTGGCACAGCTGAAACTTCAAGATTAAACTCATTACTTGATCAACAGATAGCAATTGAAAATTTATTTCATGGTAAAAAATGGGTAGTACTAGAGATTGGTAGCGCAAAGTTTCAGTGTAGGCTCACAGATTTAAGCTTTGGAGAAGGTCTATATATTAATCATGCTCCTTACACGATTAATCTATTTGCTTATAAAAGAGGTGAGCAAGTAGAAGCTTGTGGTACTGGACTCATAGAATCTTATGGTGAAGAATACAGTATAGAACAAGATAATAGCTATGGGGAAAGCGTTAAGTATTATACTGTTACGCGATCAGTATCTGCTGTTGGTAGAGAAAATTCTGGTGTAACTGATCCCACTACGGGCGATCCACCGGGTCTATGTCAAGCGTGGCAGAATGCTAAAAAACATCTTACAGATGCAGGACATGATGCAACATCTGCGTCAGCTTATCCAGATGGAGGTTTAACGGGTGGACTCTTAGAATTAGGAACTACTTCAGAAGAAGGTGCAGAGGCAGCCTCAAATTACTCTTCATACAAGCATAGAAGATCACAAACTATTGACGTAGCTGCTGGAAGCTTTTCAATTTCAGATACTTGGCTTATTGGACCTAGTGGCAACAAGCACCATGAATCATTTAGTACAAGCGTTTCTTCTAGTACAGATGGATTTGCTAACGTTAGCATAGATGGAACAATACGTGGTTTTGATACATCTGATACAGACTCGGAAAGCAGTGCGTCTACAGGGAGTAATGCTGACACTAATGCTAGAACTGAGTGGTTAAGATTATCTAATAATGGCAATTTTGGAGTTTCTTGCGATTTGTATACACGCGCTAATGCTTCATCAGAACATGGCATGAACAGTCAACCGCAATCCGTAAGTGTTGGAATTAATCCAGATTCTGGAGAAATAACTTATAGTTTAAGATTTGATTCCAGACCCTCAAATATTTTTGATGGAGTTTTAACTGAGAGCATTACGATTAATGACACTTACCCCGGAGATGTTTTTAGTGTAATACCAATTATAGGCAGATCCACTGGTCCCATACTTCAAGGCATGGGGACTAGAACTGAGTTTACAAGAAGTTTAAGTATTGAATTTGTTGTTGACAGTTCTAGACTTGGCTATGGAGATACGAGATCTGATTTACTTTTAACTAAACCTAGTTTAGTTGCCCCCTTTGCTACTGAAATATCTAGGTTAGTTAATGATTTGTCTCCATCGCAAGAAAGCAATGTAAGGAAATATTTTGTTAATGCGCCTCAAGAAACTTGGAACCCTAAGACCGGCGCTTACAGCCTTAACGTTAGTTGGACTTACGAATTATCTTCATGAGGTTTTAATTATGGCAGTACCTTCACCCAGCGGTCTATTGGCATTTCCAGCAAAAGGTAATTACTTTGATGACGCTGCACACAGCGTAAACAGCAGGTATAATAGAGGCTTAAATGGAGGTTTTAAAGGAGCTAATGCTTATGCAGATGGCATAGTAAATTCTAGTAATGCTTATGCCTTACTTGCTGGATATGAAGTTACTGGTGGCAGCATGGCTGAAGTTTCTTCAATAAGTACAAATCGTGGACCAGTTTCAAATACATCAAATACTGTACTTGGTATTTTTCCTAAAAATGAAGGAATTGTGGGATATAGGAATAGAACACAAAAGGAGGTAGATGATGGATAGTTTATTTTTAGGGGCCGAGAGTAATAGTGGAAATGGTGAAAAACTTAAAAAGTATTTTCAACCATTAGGTACTCCTACGCCTGCTTTTGAACAACAATCATTTTTAGATACAACGATCAAAGATTGGACATGTAGCGCAGGTTTTGGCGATAATGCATCTACCCTTAGTGTCAACTTAGTTCCTGATGAATTCAATAATAATGATACGGGTGATAACTTTGATCCACCAAGTCCCGGCGCTCCTCTTTTCTTTATCTTTGGAAGTCAAAAAAGTACAATAAATGAATCTTTTATAAATATATATAATGACATATACGGTAAAGAACAACTTGGTGGTAATAATCATTTTGCGTTTGGTGGTATCCTGCAAGCTATAAATGAAACTATTGACATGAACGGGAACCCTGCTATATCTTGTTCGCTAACTGATCCTAGAGAAGTTCTATCTAATGTCTCTCTGATATTAAATAACTACGCTGGTACTACCTTTGGAAATGATAATCTACTTAACATTTACGGATTTTTAGAATTTAATACTCCTGATGATTTCAATCCACTTGGCTTTGGAACTTTTACCGGTTTAACTAATGCAAACTTTTTTCCAGCTGGTAATGATATGTTTTCCAGTTCAGCACTTAATGTGCAAGAATCTTTAGAGTTTGGAGGTGGTGTTGAAGCTTTTCCCATTACAGGCACTGGGTTTTCAAGAAGATGTCCCCAAGGTATACCTTATTTTAGAGTAGCTCAAGCCATAAATGCTCTTTCAGGTTTTTATGGAGATGTACCCGAAATTTACAAAGATGCTGGGTTTGGTGGGTTTATAAAGTTTAGAGGTTATAACTACATGGTAGATCTCTCTGGCTTACCAAAATTAGATCCTTTGTTTTTTATAGATTATGATCAAATGAGTTTATTAGATTTATGTCTAGAAATTTGTGAAGTTTCAAATACAGAATTATTTGTTAGCTTATTACCAGTTATTGATCATCCTTCATCTAACTTTTTGTTTGAACGATTTGGAGATGGTACTGTTGATGGCGCACCGCTGAACGGTATAATTAGAGTTGATGGAATAGACAGATCAGCAGCTCAGGATATTAATGCAATTTCAACTTACTTATCTGAATTACCAGATGGTACTAATATTACACAAAAAAGTTTGGGAAATGAATTAACAAGTGTCACTACTGATAAATTTGTAGTTGGAGCAAATGAAGTAGAAATGTATTTCTTTCATGGTTATAATGACAGAAATCCAACTTGGGCTAAAAGGTACACTTTAGATTACACACTAACGGAAGAAATATTACCCTATTATGGAACGCTCCCTCGAAAAATTGGATCTGATTCTAGAAATTCAAAAATTGTTACTTTACCAAAAGGTCTTGGCGCATACCAACAAATTATGCTAGATGCTACTTCTCTTAATGCTGTTGGCGTTGGAAATTTCTATGTTGCTACTGAATTAGAGCTTCGATCTGCTTTAGTTGGTTTCAAAAGATGGAGTGATTTTCTAATTGATTACGACAATGTTTACATGGAAAGTACTGAACCAAACGACGTGGAAGAGGGCGCAGCGCTCCAAGCAGCTCCACCCAATGAGAATCTTGTTCATCACCCTAGAATTTCTAATAATTATGCAGTTAGTGTTCCCAGATCTGTTTGGCCCAACGATGGAAGTAATGTTGGCTGTAATCCTAATTATGGATATCCTTTATATTATGGTAGAGCAAGTGCTATAGGTTTGCCTTCGTCTAGTTCGTTAGCAATTGGAAACGCTACTGTGCAGGCGGTTGAGCAAGAAGCACAAAATATAGGTATAATTATAGAAAATGTTAAAAACGGCACTGTAGGAGATCAATTTGGAGTTGAACTTAGCACACTAGAAAAAGACAGAATAATAAAAGGTCTTAAATTTGTTAATCAAAACAAAAGAGGAAAATTAGCACAGATTGCTAAAGTTGCAGATACTTTAGACAGACAGGGGCTTAATAATGCTAAAAAAGTTTTTGAGTTTGTTAAAGGTGTAGCTGAAGAATGTTTAGGTAAAAAGTTTTTAGTTAAGATTCCTCAAAAAGTTAATATTAATTATGACAAGGAGATTACAAGGGTTAATGGAAAAATTGTAAATGGACCATTTGGATTTCCACCTAGAAATATTACTACAGGTGGATACATTAGACCATCTCTTACTGATGCTGTTTTGGGAAATTCAGCTAGCTACGTAGGAGCATTAGAATATAATTTTAATCCAATTACTTTACAGTATGAATTTAGCTATCTTCCAGAGTCTCAGGGTGGATACTATGAATATGATTTACTATCTAATTTTTCAACGGCAGCAGAGGGAAAAAAACCTTTACATGTTAGTCAAGGTATAGCTCCAGCTGATGCTACTTTATTTGACCTTGGAAATAGTAGAACTTCAACATACGTTAGATTTGACAATGCTCAACATTTATTGTTTGGTTCTTTAAATCCAGACGATGTTACTTTGCAAGTTGATACAGCTGGATATTCTACACCTGATCTTTCATATACGCTTGATAATTTAAGTCCCGGCAAGCAACATTCAGTTCCAGTTGATTCTAGACAAAAACAAATAGCTTTTGTTAAAGCCAGTGTAGATTCAGAATATTATATGGCCCCAGAAGTGGAAGTATTACCTTTAAAAGTTTATGGAGGAAATGTTAATTTTAATTGGACTTTATCTCCTGAAAAGAAAATATATAATTCTGATACTTGCGAAGAAGAAACTGCTATTGGATATTCATACGCTCAACCAATACCACTCCAAACAGCTGGCCCTTCATGTAGTGTGCTTCATTTTAAAGCGACTACTGAAAATGGCCTTACTGTTATGGAGCCAAATGAAGATCATATTTATTGCTTAATAACTTTGCCAAGTAGGGTAGAACCTTCTATTGATTCTAGACTTAGAGATGGTCCGTTACAGAGCAATAATACTTTATATATTAAGCATTATCTTGGAGCAGATGTTGTGAGAGGTGTGTGTGGTTTTGACACACCAGCTTTAAGAGGAACACCTACTGATCTAGGAAGAGAATATCAAACGCCACCTTTGGGTACTGGGTTTTTCCAAGCTTTAGCCAAAGTGCGAGAAAATAAGACATTTGTTGAAGCTGGAAAAAGATTTACTCCCGGCTCTCCTGTTTTTCCAGATTTGGTAGCAATTCCTCTATTGTCTAGAGAGAGATGTTATGGTCCTTGGAATACTAATAATGGCGGCGGTAAAGTGGAATTTGATAAAGATGAAAATTTAGCACCTTGGAATTTTAACGGGTTTGACGGAATGGACAAAGCTGGATCAATCAAGTCTGGTTTGACAACTGGAGCGTTATTATCATCGGGTCGTGGAGCTTTTCAGCTAGCCGGTGTTCCTTTTGGTGGTGTCTTCTTAGGAAAAGCTATTAGTTCAAATGGACCTCTAGTATCTAATATTAATGTTTCAGTTGGCGCTGCTGGTGTTACTACTGATTATGAACTTTCTTTATATACAATGAAATTTGGAAAAATACAAAAACAAAGAGGGGACAATATTTCTAGAATAACACGACAACAACAAAGAATTAAAGATGAAAGAAATGCAGCAATTAGAAAAGGATTTGGAAAAGGACAGTCTGGTAATGTAGACGTTATGCGAACTAAAAATGCTTTGGGTAATGTTTTGAGATCATTAGATAATTCAAGCGCGGAGGGAGCGAGTGCTGGTACTCCACCACGACACGAAATAATTAGCATTATGCCACAATTAGACAATTATAGACCCGGTGGTTTTCAAGCTAACCCAAATAATTTTGGAAGTTCTTCTTCCGTAGCCAACGCAACAAATAATGAAGTTCATGGCGCAATGGTTTCTGACGATGACTTTCACAGCGCATCACAAGAATTTAACGGAGATTTTGGAAGACTTAATCAAGTTGGATATAATAGTGCTTCAAACACTGTAGGTCAGGGTAGAGTTCCGATATCTTTAGAACCGGGGCATCCTAACATGACATCACGAGAATTACCAAGTAGGTCTGCTTCTCAAGAGTTGTATTTTAAACGAGATAATATATCTAGTTCTAAAATTGCAACTTGGGGACAAACTAAAATAAAAGGAGGAAACGATGGGGCTGTTTAGAGGACAATTTGGTGCTAAAAATAAATCTAATCATGTTTTTGTCACTAATCACCCAGTTCTTATTTGGGCTGGACTTGGATCATTTACATTAGCAGATATAGATATAATCGGAAATAATCAATTTCATCAACAAAACATAATAAAAGCTCTACAAGATGCTGGGTACGCAAGTGGAGGGGCGTTTGATTATAATGAAGAATTCCAAATTACAGACTTTACTTTGATTGGAATTTTAGAAGCATTGACTGGAAGTTTAGAACCACTCGCAGCGAAGCAAGCTGTTAGATATAGCAGATTTAATTATTCAACTAAAAAATATATAGATGCTAGTATTACCGTAGCTGATCTTGAAGCGATTCTAAGATGGTATGACGCAAATGTTAAAACGGCAGATCAAGATTCACCTCCTGCTCAATTAAGAAATATAAGACAAATACAAAACTCTTTACAACAGTGTGGTGAGTTGAAGTGGAACGCAGGTTCAGCATCACATTTTATGAAAATACATATTGGAGATTTTGGGCAATTAGATAGAGATAGGATTATTACTCAACAGGGCGCACCTGTTTTTTCAGATATCCCAAAAACTCCCGCCGGTACTCCATTTTCTTTAGATGCTACCAAACTTAGTGGTCCCGGCCAATACAAAGTCGTTACAGAGGAGAGTGAGGATACGGTAGTTGGAGATGCAGTTGTTGCTCCAACTCGTTGGTATTACGATCAGACTACTGGTACTTGGGAATATCCTGCAACTATATGGGCTAAGTTATTAGAATCGCTTGATGCTGCTGATATTAATTTTAATAAACTATCCGAAGGAGTAGCTAATGCAACTACTCCTGAAAATTTTTATGATGTAACTAATTCTAAAAGTGAAGCCGGTTGGGCTAGCGCTTTAGCAATGCCTTTATCTATTGAGCAGGGTAATCCAGATATTTTTGGTCCTAACATGATTGATTGTGCAGGCGACATTGGACCAGAAAAGATTAGAGTAATTAACAGGGGTCCAAAGTCTTTTGAGCAAGGTGAAAGAGTTTTGTGCCATTGGGTTACTGGAGAATGGGTAGTAATGGGCTTGGGAGAAGAAGGAGAAGTAGTACCTGAAGAAACAAAGATTAGTTCTAATTGGCGATTTGCTAAATATATATCAAGCAGCTCAACTTATTTCATGAATGAATATGGCAGCGATGATTCTAAAGCAAAGGCTTTGGGACCGGGAGGGTATTTGGATGTTGAAGAGTTTGTACGATCAAAATTCTACCAAGACGGTAACATAAATTATACTGAGAGGCCATCTTATCTAGCGGATGATTTTGGAATTAATACTAAAATTATGCAAAGTAGTATTTTTGATCAACTTCGTCAAGGAGTTACGTATGAAAGTATTAATCTTTCAGTACCACCTACAAATGTTAACAGAGGATTTAATTCTGATAATTATTATGCTAATGCTGATTATCCATTTTTTTGGGGTCCAGTGTTTAAAACTGGTTGTAGAAAAAGTTTTTCGCCAGTGCCTGCTGAGGACATTATAAATGTTGATAATGGAATAAATACCTCCTTTAACCCGCAGCAAGATCTAAATGAATTAATATCCGACAGAAGGCAAGTTCCTGCTGAATTAGCAGTTAACGGACCTGACTCACCAGTTGAAAGTTATCATAAAATTGCTGCTGGTGTAAATAGTAATAATTTTGATTTTTTACATGAACGATCCCATCTTAATTATAGATCTTTCGCAAATGGTGACTCAAATACGCTTCAACCTTTAAATCCTGCCAAAGTTCAATTCACTGCTTTGACAAATGCTTTTGCGTGTATGGATGACTTATCAACTGCTGGTGACAATGCACCCTTACCATACGATAACGCACCACCTCTGACTTATAGACCAAGACAATTTCGTAGAATGCGAAATAAGTATGCCGGTGAAGAATCAGTCTCAGTGCCTTTCACTGCAACTACTCCATTTCCTGATAGTCTGGGATTGGGCGATGCCTTAACTAGAGGTGATCCACAGGTTGGATTAGGTGTTGGTTACGACACTGTTCCTTATGATTTCTATAATTCTCCACCTTTTCCTAAACTAACTGCCCATGCTATAGGAGCTTTTCTTAATGTGGCGGGAGCGCAATATGGAAATGAAAATGATGGAGCAGAAGTTTATGGTATCATTACAGCTACAAACACAGTAACTAGAGTTGGGGGAGGTAATATTAATTTTATAGCTGGTGGATTTTTTGGTGCATTTTCTCCCGCCGATACTAGCACGGGAAACTTTGCAACTGGCATCGTTAACGCTTTCATACAAGCTTTTTCGTCAAGCGGTGGTCTTAGAACTGGACAAAGATCAGCTTCTTGGGGTGTTGGTACTTCAGATCCAGATTTGAGTCAATTTGGTGATACGGCTTTGTATGTTAGAATTTTTGACTATCACCCACCTGAGCAGACAGTATATATTGGTCCTTATTTTTCTGTTTTACATTTTAATGGTGGTAAGAAAAATAGTGCTGCCAGTATTACAACGATTTATTTTAAAGTATTTAAAGAGGATGATCCTGAAGTTGAAGCGGGATCAGCGAGTGCGGGTTCAATTAATTTTAATGAAACAGTAATCGACGGTGAGCCAGATATAGATAATAATGTGAGGTCTTTTTCTCTTAGAAATTTGGATTTTGATTCTGATTTTAGAGTACCAACTGATTATAATGGATCACCATTCTCCACTGACACGCCAATTGAAAGCGGTGTTCAGCAGGTAATTCCAGAAGAATATTGGTATGTAGATACTCATGGTAGAGGCCAATTATTAACTGGTGGTGATTTTCTTGATACGGACAAAGCAACTCCAAGGGGTGGATTTGCGTCAAGTAGGAAGGTCATTGGGCTTCAGGAAGTAGAAGTTTTGAGTGAGACATATACTGACGATGAAGGAATATTGCGGCAAGGGTTTCCCCTGTCGGGTGACGGTTTTGTGGGAGAAGAAATTTACGAAGGTCCAAACGGCGTAAAGGTAACGGTTGTTCCGGGTGTAAGTGGAGGAGTACTATCGGCATCATTTGCACTGACACAAAATGTATTGGGCGAAAATGATGAAGAAAGAGGCGAAGGGTTTATGCCAGAAGATTTTAGAGGTGGTTCTAAATTTCAACCGGGATTTACTTTTACTATTACTAATGAAAATGGTGGGGAAGCAACTTTAGTATCACGGCGAGGCTTTGTTTATTCAAGGGGGTATATAGATTATGCTCCAAGATATCACGGTTTCCAAAGGCTTACAAATGGTCCTAGCACATGTGATAATGGCCCGGGAACAACCGCTGTTCAAACCTCTAAAACAACGCAAATGTCCGTTCAACCAAACGATAGCAATGCTTATGATTGCTTTTATTTCTTCAGGAATGATATTACTCATACTACGTTTGAGGAAGATAACCCACAAGGCTACGATAGGGTTCAATATGTAGACCTAACTGTTAGCTAATTTTCGTGTATACTAATATGTAGATACCATTTTATAGGAGTTTTTCCATGCCAGATATCAAATTTTATGCCAATATAAAAGGCACATCACTCGAAACTTTAATTGACCACACACAGGGTAGTGGTATAGGCTTCTATGGTAGTTCCTTTGGTGCTTCCGTGCCTATTGATAATGTACAAACTACTACGTTTGTCACAAATTCTACAGGTACGGTAGAAGCCGCTCAACTAAATAATACTCAGTACCAGACTGATGGCTCAACGGTCTCTGTTAATGGAGCTACAGCTATTAATCTTAATAATCTACCTAATTATCTATGCCCATTAAACATTAGATTTGAGTCAGATACAGCATTTAAAGTACAAACTTGTAAAATGCGTATTTTTGATAGGGCTGATATAGATAATAATGCTTATGGTGTCACCACGTATGTTTACGAGGCTAGACATCCTTCAACTGATCAAACTAAAAATCAGTTAGATTTCAGAGGCAGACCTGATAACACTTGGCAGACATTTGGTTCTGGCATTGCTATGGCTGATATGGTGTTTACTAATTCACCCGGACCTAGCGGTAAAAACACCAATGCAAATGACACAGACACAGCTTTGGGTTATTCGTCAAATGAATCTACTTCACACTCATCTACCTTCCATGATTGGTATGTAGCATTAAGTTCTGAACCAGATATTGTTGGAAGTAAGACTCAATACGGTCTTTACTTCACAGTAGAGTATTTGACATAAAAAAAGGGGTAGCTTTCGCTACCCCTAATTTTACTTTATTCCATAGCCTTAGTCTTTGGATTCCACTTCTGCCAGCCATTATCTGGCAGCCAAGTGTCTCCGTCTTTACGTCTAGGGAAAAGACCGCCACCTTTTTTCATAGAGCCAAAGGCTAGCTTTGCTCCACAATCTGCACAGCGCAATTCAAAATATTCATTTTCATCCACTGTTCTAACTACAAATCTTAGATTTTCAGATCCACATTTACCACATTTACTTTCCTCAAATACCTCTTGGAATCTTGAGATTTGAGTAAATACTTCTCTATGCGTATCTGCTTCAAATTCTGCTGTAATTCTACCATTTGCTGTTGTATAATTTAACTTCATTTAATTTCTCCACTCTTGGTTATAACCTACAAATTCACTAGGAACTGTACTCTTATCTTGTTGGTAATTATTAAGAACACCAATAATATCACTAGCCACTTTCTTAGAAATCTTACGATTCTGATCTACTTTAAACATATCTTTAAATAACTTGCCTCCATTTACATTAAGTTGTTTACATTTAACATCAATAAAATTATACTGTGCATCGCTCATTCTGCCAGAGTCGTCAAATTCTCCAGCAGTGCTATGGTTTTGCTTCGAGAGATCACGAACAATCTTAGCAGTATCCTTCTTGGTAAGTTCTTCTGCTGCAACACCCTTGATCTTGAGAACCTTACGTAGCGCTCTAGCTTCTGCTCTAGTACTGGCGATTGCTACAGCGAAGGCGCAAAACATGTCATCTGTATTGCCCTCCCACGAATCAGCAACTTCTGCACATCTTAGACCATTAGAAAATTCTATAGTAAATATGACTGTAGCCCTACCATGATGATCGTCACGATCCGTAGGTTTTACCCAAGTGGGACCGCTAAACGCCATTGGTCCCAAAACAAGCTCAGATACTCTTCTAAGCCCCGTTACAAGAGGATGACCATTTACCATTTCATCTTCCTGAAACAGCGTCATAGCGTAATCATGCCACTCTGGTGAGAGCATAGACGGCGCATCTTCTAAGACTACATTTTTAACAGACGTATCTGTATTTGACGGTGTACTCAATTCTTCTACTCCTTCAAAAAGGTTTTCTTCTATATCTATCATTCTAGTCCTTTCACGTTTCAATTTCAATATATCTTTTGGATCTTATGGGAAACCTATTTTCAATATCTTCAAGCATTGACAATAGCCTATTCTTCAAATCCTCCTGCTTTGACAACGACAGCGTATCAGACAAATGCTTCACTCTAATTATAGCAAAACCCTTACTTAAAATCAACCCCGTTTTAACCTCATCTGACTTTATCTGTTTTTGCAGTTTTTGTTCCCCCCAAACGGGTAGGAAGTGCGATGGTCCATCTATTTCTATTATAGTCTTTACTTTGGGGAAGTAAAGGTCTATTTCTAGTTTTGCATTAGGTATTAGATTTTTTTTGTGAGTTTCAATTTTATGACCGCATCTTGTCAATTCTTCTTTAAGAAATTTCTCCAATTTAGAACCTTCTTTTCCAGCTTTACGCACACCACAAGCTGCCGCATTAGCCATGTTCTTCTTCTCTAGTTGAGTAAGTTTAGACCATCTTTTTTTAGCTTGTTCTACATGTTTGTCATATTCTTCGGCACTAATATTGTCCCATCTTTCTTGTAGTCCTTTGCTAATTTTCAATCTTTCTTCTTTGGTCCTCTTGTGTCCTTCTGTTGGAATTTTAGCAGTACCATTTTTAAGAGCATTTTTTTGAGCATCGCTCTTGCTCTTTAATTCTACCCCATGCTTAATAAGAACTCTCCTTATTTTATTTGGATAAGTCTTAAACATCTTAGCAATTTCGTATGTGCTTTTTTTATCTTTAACGTAAAATTTAACTATTTTATTTTCTTCCATTTTTTTAACCTATTATTGTTTTGACCACACCAGAAAACTTATCACATATAGAAATAGGTTTTTTTCCAGTTAGCCTGTAAAAATTCATAGCACTATCATTATCAAATGCTATTGTAGATATATTATCTTTTATTATCGTTCTTAACATTATTAGGGTATCATAGTTAGACCTTGTATCAAAGCAGTAATATAAATGCATATTATTAACTATGGTTATAGATTTAAGCAATGTCTCTAAACACGTTGTTATTAAGTGTCCGTTAAAATGCCATAGATCTGTTGAATTAAAAATTCCTGCATCAATTTTGATATCAATTGGTCCTATGTCATCAAAGAAAATACTAGCGTCAGATATGTCACCATCGCTTTTAGCTTTTGCTATTTCAGACTGAACAGCGTGTAGCAACTGCGTGTTAGATAGATCTTTAATATATATTCCTAAATTAATCATTATTATCCCTTTATCTGTGACAGTAGTTTTTTTGTTCTTTTACTGTCAGTATGTTTTTCTAAAATAATTTTTTTAATTTCACTAAAATCTTGTGTTCTGTCTTCTCTATTGTAATCTAATTTTATATCTATCTTAAAAACAGATTTTAATATTGTTTCTATTCCAGTTTCTTCTTCATTGTCGTAGTATACTTTATTCCCAAAGTTAAGAGCGTCAAGTAAAATTTGATTTATATTCTTCAAATTTTTCATAACTATAGTGTCATATTTATCATATATTGATCTTAAACCTAGGCAATTCAAACTAATATCAGTCTTATTATTTAAGCTTGGGTTTGGAGATATAACATGAAAAGTATTAGGATAAGCGATCCCATCAATCAAGCTATCTACAATTAATCCTAATTCTATGTTATATTCAAAGTCTAACTTTTGCACCATGTAAGTATCTACTGATGGAAGTAATTTCACAACATTAATTTTATCAATTTGTTTAGGTAGCGAATAATTTGAACTTATGAAAAACATTGTGGATATATCTTCTAACTTTAAAAGATCTGCAATTTGTTTTACTTGATCTTGTTGTAGATTGTCTATGTTTAATATTAACTTTTTATCTTTGTTTTCTTTTAGATATTGAATAATAGCATTAGTTATTCGCGTTCCAGTAGTTATTAGTATGTCTGGATTTAAAACATCCATAGTGTCATATACGCTGATTTTAGACATATCAAGTATATTACTTTCAATTCCTTTCTCTACAAATTGTCTATGAAACTGCATTGGTTGAGTGCTATATGAATCGCTATAGTTATCTATAATAAACTTCATATTATTTCCCTTAGCTTGTGATATGTTTTTATGTTGTTTAATTTTTTAATAGGATGTGTATTTTGCACTACCTTGAACATATATTTTTTAGTTTTTATAAGCTCATTTAATCCTTCAAACAAAAACTTTTGTTTATAATTAACACCGGA